>JGI24159J19872_10000455_pt1 | contig 36057 bp, 18 predicted proteins | sample Ectturendosymbi4_FD_19872 | JGI IMG/M metagenome (IMG submission 19872) | reverse complement strand
AAAAATATGTAAGTTTGAAATTTTGTATGACTCGACATTGACTTGAGCTTGTAAACCCATGACTCGAAGTTACTCGACCATTCTTGTGACTCGACCAAGTCATGACTCGACTCGACAAAATTTCAGATGACTCTGACTCGAAGGGCTCGTGACTCTGACTCGACTCTGACTCGAAAAAAATGACTCGGGCACATCACTACTAACATAGTGGTTCTTAACCAGGGGGACACGCCTTCCCAGCGGGGTTAATACATTTCCAGGGGGGCGCGAACGCTTACACGCTCTAACACACGTATTGTTTTTGAGCGGAAGTGTTCCGTCCAATTCACTTATTTCAAGTCAAGTGGGCTTGAAACAAAGGACAATTACGTAGGGGAGGCATGGTAGAGGAAAGGTTAAGAACAACTGGTCTAACACATATTTATCACAAAAAAATTGCAAAGGTGCTGATAAATGGACAGGTGAATATTTTTCTTTAGAGGAAATGTTTCAGCGTGAAAAAGCCAAAAGCCCAAATGAATGTTTTAAGGCCTACCAACTAGAGATGAGGCCAAAAAAAGCAGAATTAAATTTTTTACCAACTTGAAACAAGCCATGATTTCTGAAATCTAGCCTGAAAAAGGCCAACCTGGCATCCCTAGCCTAAACGTCCTTCAATTTTGTTTTCTGACCATTCACTTACGTAAGCGAGTTTATTGGTAAAGTTGTTGGAAAGTTAACAGGAATAAAAGAACGTTTAATCCAGTCAATTTCGAATTTAGTTTGGCTGAATACAAACGTTGCTACTTAACCCAAGATGTGATTTGTCTAAGGTGCAGATACGCCGTGCAATATACTAAATTATGTTGCAGAGGGCGCTACGGGAAGAAAAAGTTTGAGAAGCACTGGCCTAGACCTTGGAATTAAAATCATACAACATATTAACCACCTGACTAAGTATGCAACTTTATTCTGCACGGTTAGTGCAAACTTCGTCATTAGGTGCGTACTCGGCAAATAACAGTCAGGTAGCGCAGGTGCACAACCTGCGGCTGTCGATGGAAATTTATGCGGCCGTGTGCATGTAATATATAATATAGGTTATGGCGGCCTTGCACTAATAAAAACTCTTTGTTTCCACTGTATGCGGATACCCAGTACAAAGACGGCCAAACAGAGCGGTGGAAGCAGGTTAGGTTCAATGTGTGGAAACACAACAGAGGTAATGCAGAAAAATCAGACGTCACAAAGCGTAGCAATGTATTCCTAAGCTAAAAGCAATTCATAAAAATGACTTGAACCCATTGGTGGCCAAAATTCATAAAAAATAAACATAATGCAGCCGGCAATTATAGCGTAATGGTTGATAACCCCTAGCGGGTCTGCGCGACTGGTAGATATTCTTTTAATGCTGCTTCCATATTTTGCATAAAAGTAATAGAAATTTTACAATAGAAGCCATGGTGAGAGAGTGGATTTTTTGTAACGTAAGCTGTGTTTTAACCACCGGGTTTAATTAAAACTTTCAAACTGATCGAACCGTGAACCGGGCCGGGCCTAAAATGCCGACACGGAGATTTAATCAACTTTTTTCTAGGCGTGATGTCAGCTAGTTCAGACTATTCCAACCTTCCACCAGTAAAAGATATTAAAATTGTACAGCTAGAAATTTCACACCTGTCTCCCGTTTAGCTTGTTTTGCATATTACTCCCACTGTTTTTAACATTTTGTGTGTGTAAAGTCCAAATGGTCTTCAAATGTTTTTCCGACATGGAAAAAATTGTCGAACTTTTCCAATTCAGCTACTGAATATATGATCTAAAATTTAAAACTGCGATATCGACAGTATTGACTTAAATTCTTTGAAAGCATTTTCTTAACCACAAAGGAAACAGAGACTGCTTCACCAATTACTTACCTCGACACTCAGAGCTAACCAGTCATTTAACCAAGGCCGCCCAGAGAAAGAGGGGTCACTCTCTCTAGAAATCTCCTTAAACTTAAAATATCGCTCTAGGTGGCCTTGCACTTTCCACGCCAATCTACACTGAACGACGCACTACGCTTCAATGCGATGGGCATCGACGTACGTGGTTCGACGTATTTTGGAAAATGCCGTGCAATAAGTGCCATGTTAATCCCTTTCCTTTTGTAATTACGTTGTGGAATGTCCGGGTGCCTTGCTGATTTTGCGCAACGTGGTACGCGTCTGGGAGAGACTTTTTCTCTTTTTTATCTCGATTTTATATTATTTATGACATCACGATTTTGAGTGCAATGATATTTCTACCCCTATACGTACCAAAATGGCCAACTTAAACAACAATACCGATGAAAATTGTTTTGTCATAATAAAACAATAATTTCAATTTTCTTTCCAATTAAAAAAAATGCATTATCAACTCATTACCAACTACTTTTCATAGTAAGGAGAAAATGCGCCAAACAGCCAATTTTTGGGTCAAAAATTTCCCATATCGCCAAATCTGGCGGCAATTGACGTGTTAATCAAAAATATTAATTACATTTCTTTGAAAGATATCTGCATGTAGTCTATGTACAAGATGAAAAAAAGCCAAATTCGACCAAAGCGGCTTAGCACCCAACCAGGGACCGAGTTTGTTAGAAAACTTTGGGGTGACAAACTTTGTACGATATGCATGTTATTCTGCATATCACACAAATATAATATTATTGCTTGCATGTCGATAACTTCACCATGTTCACTCAACCGTAATGCGACATTTTCGTAAAATTGACAAAATGGGAAGCAAATTACATGGAAATGGTTTATTTTGGGGACAATGTCCCAAGTGCCCTACCTACGCCCATGGTGTCACGACAGTTGCATAATTCATATCATTGTGCTAGTACTTGTCAGTGGTCACTAGGTAATTGCTTCTTTACTAAGTATACACTAAAGTTTAGTATTCGCAATGGAAGCATTCGTTGTGAAAATAGATAGATAGATAAAACAAACGCAACACTCCAATGATTCTTAAAAAAATGCAATAAAAGTGGCTTTATGCTGGGGTTTTTCATCAGTAATGTATCCACTAAATTTGTACAACCACGTTATTTTTTAATTTTTACCACATAAGTTTTTTTGGGAAAAAAGACACTGTGTCCACCTGTTCAAAAGTTGAGGGGACTTGCGCCCCTGATACTTTAGCAAAAAGTGGCCGTGGCTCCGATGGTGTTAAACGTTTGCCTTTAAGAAGCTGCTGCTATTGCACAGATAGCACCAGTCGCGCAAACTGAACGTAATTTAACAAAATGTATCTCGTACCTGCAAAGCATATCACAAACACCCCAGCTAAACAACATAATCCATATCCATCGAAATATTATCTCTTGTTTCCCAAGGGCAATGCCCCGATGTACATGCGGTATCCTACCGCCTACGCCTTCTACTGTAATCATCTCAAATCAAACAAAAAACAGCCAAGAAGCTTTTCTTGCCAGCGTGTGTCTTAATACTTTCGGATTACTTGCTTGACTTATTTTCACGCTTTTGTGCTTCATTCAACTAATCCTTGTTGGTGGCAAGAACAATTGTGTTTCGAAAGGTCTAATACGATTTCATTTAAAATCAATGGTTGTTGCATTTTTCGTTCTTTGTTGTTCTTTTAACTGAAGGTACTCCCTAATTTTTTATCTGGCACATAACTGCAGTGTATTAATGATAGGTCAACGTAAAACTTTGATTGTAGTTTGGTGGAATTCTTGACTTGTTCATTTTCAATCTCGTGAAGCAAAGACAACTAAAAAAATCAATAGCTAATTAGGCAGGCTGAATGTTGGCTGTCTGGAGAAGCGTCAACAATCGATATTTAAGTGTTCCACACCACAAACGAAGTTAGTTAACTGTAGGCCAGGGACTAATTAGATTGCCAGAGAAAAAAATGCAATAAATAAATTTGGGATCCATACGGTTTTTCGGTACGTTGTGTTCTTATCACGTATTATAGGTTAGGTTTACTTTAAATCTTTTTCAATCCGTTGTCATTTCACTATTTCAGCAAACGTGCTAGTGTTCCCGATGTTAGTTACACGATGAATACAAATGGACAGCAAGATGACAAACCCATGTCCAGCTAGGCTTTATTTTATCTCATAATATAGTTTTGTTAAAACAATCGGTTTTTCTGTGCAAGAACGCAATGGCTGCAAACATACGAAGTACAAATTCCTTCTCAGTCGTGAGGTGAAACTGTTCCATATGCAAGAAGAAACGTTTGCCGTTAAACACAAAGTTGGGAAGTATGTTTTTAATGTATTTTTATAGATTTTGATTTGTTTTATTTGACGTGAGCAGTTGTGATACACAAGGTCCAAGTAACGAAAAAGCTAGAATATATATGCTGATGGTTAGCTCTGCAAAATTTTTGGAGTTATAACGAGCTGTTTCAGCAAAAAGGGTTGACGTTACAGATGATCAAATTGCTATAACAATTTGTCTACTTTCGTAGAAAAACAGTTTCCAATTGTGATACTTTCACGATTTAAGCTGTTTTAAATTTGAATGGTGAGAACTCATGCGAGGCAGATCATAAACGTTAGTTTGAAAAGACCCTGGATTCATTGTTTTTCAGGGCATTTCATCCAATTCTTTGCTTAAGCAACCTTCGCCAGCATCACAGCTTCGTAATGCTTCCGTACCGCTCAAACCGCAGTCGAAGAGCTTTTAGTTAGACTGACCGTCGAGCAAATACGATCAATTGTAGTCGCGATGAATTAATGTGCATGCACTGCGTAGAATGATTAATCGAAGTGCTGCGTGGGGCACGTGCAGCCTCTACAACGCAAATGACTTTCATCAATAATCAGCGAATTTATCTAGTGCTGTCAGGTGACCTGCAACGTGAAGCCTATGCAGAATCAAGATGAAGGTGGTATTGAAAATGAAATAGATTGATAAGAGATGTTTTGGTGAGGAACTGGGGTGAAAGTAAACCATGTTTTTTCCATCTTTGCGAAGGTTTGCGTCAGTACTTGTAGCTCCTAATTGTACGAAATCAAGGTGAAACGATCTTCCACTGGAGGCAGACATACCTCAGGTCCTATTTATAGATATCCTGGTTGAAATGCTTCGTCATAGCAAAGAAATTAATAATAATGCTTTTCAATGCTGATTGATCAGGAACAATACCGGGGTTAGAGGAAAAACACTACAAACTGTGAAAAATTGTTAAATACATTAAAAAATCGGACGGTCAGATGAAAGACCTTCTTTAGTTCGGAGCAGTGATAACGTCACGGCGAGCAGTCACCAGGCTTTCTATCGTTGTCAAAAATGTCAAGGTTTTTGACAAATCGTCAAGTGCTTTCCAATGCTAATTACACGGCCTGGGGCCCCAAACTTCAGGCAGCACGACCTTCTGGTTTACTTTCACCCCGGTTGGAAACAAAGCAGCGTAGAGCAAAACACCCTGTTCTATCGACGGTATAAAAGCTGTGAGCCAGCTCTCGCTATCGACCGGTCACAAAAGAAACTGTATGCGACCGCAGGAAGCAAATAGCCATGCCGTACTATTCCCGACTCAACGCTTTATTTTTTGTCGCATACAACAGCTTCACGCTATATGCCACTCGCTGCAGAGGACCGCTCAATGACGACGTGGGAGATTATAGCGCAATGCATGCAATAGGTCAACAGCGAAGACCATCGAGAACAGATCCAGCAGCAAGGGAAGACATCACTTGAAGCAGTACGTTATGGTCCACGTAAAAGCATGTGAGAGATACGTGCGATGAGCAAAGCGAAGCCGACCGAACACGACGTGACACATGCATGCAATGTGTAAAGATTCGACATTAAACTGGAAGACAGACAGGCTTTATTGGAAAAAAAGTGACGTTTTGCAAATGCACATCACGCTATACGCGCTGCAATGGAAGACACAGGATCATTTTGGAGTGTAATTACAATAATATTAAATTGGTCCCCGTTTTTTATTACGTTTACGCAAGTCTGAACAACTTGCTGTTGAAAGAGTCTCAGCGTTCTGCGAACAAGCGAGCGTCCCAGCATATTATATGAAGAGCTAATGCATCGCGATGTGACCCCCTACCTCATTGCCTGTCCCACCCTACGGCTTACCAGTGGTGTAAATCTAAAGTGTGGACTGTGCTGGGAAGCTTTGGGAAAGTATCTCTTGTTGAGGAGGGCATAAAGTCTACAGCTAAAATTCTTCATTTTCATTCAATGTAGTTTGGGCATGTCAAAATGTAAAACAGGCGCTATGTTGGCTGAATTCGCAGACAAAGCGTTACATTAATGCAAAGACGACAGCAGATGCTAATATTTGCTTACAAGTGGCTCTGAACGAGATCGTGAAAACAATGACGTACACACGGAATGACAGCAGAAATGACGCATAGTTATGTACATTGCGAGAAAGCGTTCGTTTGTCTTGAGCTGTGGAACACCAATGAACACCGAAGTTAAATAATACTAAAACGCGCCAATAAGATCTCCCACAGCACACATTCGAAAGCAAAGTTGGTGTTTCGATTTATTAAAAAAATATACATCGGAAACACTGCAAACATTCCGCAAAAGACTGAAAATCATGCGCGTTAAAACCTGTGAATGTACGATGGTATTCAAAGAGATATTAGCAACATAACCACATAGCGACTTAAAATCATTTAAAAAATATGAAATACTATCATAAGACAACTCCCACTAGATTATATGGGAAATTTAGCGTTCCAAATTCTTGAAGATTTTCACAGTATCTTCATACCAAGTTTAGAAAAACATCCTTTTTTTATTTCACCCTTTGATGCTTGGTTACGTGAAGTCGTTACAACACGTTTTTCCATTGGGATTCAGCCTCTGTAGACACAATTATGGAACATGCAAGTCGAGCCAAAGCGAGATTCCTGAAGAATTTTGTGGAACTTTTTCTGTCTTCGGCACGCAAACATCTGAAATAAAGCTGGGAGATACGTCGGACAGCCGGTTGGCTGACGTCACAGTGCCTTGCAGAGCAGTTGCTAACGAGTGGGATTTGGAATCTCATGCAAAAGCAAAATAGGGCAAACAGTTTTCGCGCTAAGGAAATAGACATTGGGTCAAAGTTGATGTGAAGTTTGATTAAAACAAACAATCATACGTAGTTGAGAAAATAGAAATGCTTGTTACATATTTAGGGGTTTCGTGCAGCTATCTGTTGCACATATATTTCTAACAGATACTAAATTATTGTTAAAAAGCTTTGAATGAGGCTGTCAAAAATTGGTTGCGACTGGTGATGTTAACGCAAAAAGCGGAAAAATCGTAAGAATATTCTTGGCAGTTTGTTTCGATGCTGCCAAACGAGAAAAACAACCACAAAATGATCAACGGCGCCACTGAGCGGTCAGTGCCCGCCAAAATATTTTGCACAAAAGTAATCCACTTCTTTACTATCAAAGCTGCAAACCCGTATCTTCAACCGTAGATGTTTCGACAGTATCTCGAAAATGCTACGATCAGCCAGTGCTAGTATGTACGGCGCAATATGAAGAAAGACTAGGCACTGAAACAGTACAATCCAGGTTTCAAACAAGAGGTTACTCACCATCGTCATGATTGGTCCAAGGAGGAACTTGCAAAATATCCCTTACGCGAAAGATTCCGTTTCCTCTTGTCTTACTGAATGACTGGGCTTTATTTTAAATGTCATGTACGTTGCGAAGACTAAACCTAGTCTCGCATCTCTGCCCAACATCAAAACATAGCTATAGTGCTAATGCCATGCTTAGTATGCTACGGACTTCTGCCTGCAACAAGCTATTTCCTCGCATTGAAACTCCCAAGATACGGTGAGATGAGCAAAGAGTAACCTGCTGCCGAAGGCAATGTGAAGACAAAATCTGTTTCTGCGATTTCAAGTGAGAGAAAGACGACTAACAAAACGTGCTTCCACCCTGAGAGCAATTGAAATGACAATCTAGAACTTGCGCCAACCTTTTGTGTTGAGCGGAAGGTCATGAAGAATTAAAACTTATAGTCGAGCGACATAGCATGCTTGAATCTACAGGTTTGGCCACGAACATAAAGTGAAAGATCTAAGTGCATCACGAATGACGTGGTGACAGGTTTGATGTGATTGCAGTGTTTTTGGGAGAGCACGTAGTAAGGTAGAGTTCACATATTACGCCGGCATTTTCCCATCTTTCCTCCTCCTCTATCTGTAAGCAGTCGTGAAGACAAAGCGATACCACCGCATTCGTTTACCCCCAAAATGTGTCATTCAATCACATTCAGTGGTTTGCCTCTCGCTTGAGGACTTTATATCTGATCACATCTTCAAAGCAAAACGTCAACCTTTGTGCTGTGATGTTACTCGGTCGCACACAAAACAATCCCGGCCAAAATATTAGGAAAATTTGACTATGTGATCATCTCAGCAACCCCTCCCCCACCACAAGCAACCACAAGCATTTTAAAACCACCCGCCTCCTTGCGTTCACGTAATATGCGAACCTTCCCCAGGAAGGAAGCTAATTGTTCTGCATGAAGAACGATTTGTTCAACAACTAAATTTTGCAACATGAGGCTTGACTTTGGATCTGACAATGTGCAAAATATAACAAGTTTTTTGCAGCATACCGCAAGGTCCAGCTGGTGTTTTGTTTCTCAGTTTTTGTCTTGGTGTTTTGGTTTGCAAAGCCTCAATTTTTGTGTCACAAGTTGTTCGCAAAGCCCTCGATTGATCTCTATGTCAGGCGATTTGAATCGAATCCGTTCACTATTGACACGGTTCAACCATTAGAAAAACTATTAAGAGCGACTCTACTACAAGTTAGTGGTACCTACTTAGCGTTAAATTTGCCCTTTATTGATACGTTTAATTTAACTGCGCTGTCTCCAAGCCAATTTTGCCTACGACTGCGCGATCACGCGTTTTGTTTGTACGTCGAGAGTTTGAAAGCAAATGTAACAACTGTCTGATGAATCTAAGGACATGACAGGCAAGTGGAATGCCACGGACCAATCATGACGAAGATGACACCTTGAACGAAGGCTATCTAGAACAAGAACAGGGTGAAATCATGACGCACATAATGCAATGCAAAAACGAAGACCGATACACATGGCAGCAACTAAAGACACCGAAGATCAGGTGCGTGATTACAGCATGCTTTGCAATAATAGAAACCTTGACGTTTTAAACACACAATGAAGCAAAGCTACTGGTTCGATGATTTCGCCTCATTCGGATATTTCCATTTAACGCAGCGACACACTGTGGACATTATTCAGCGTGATAAAGAAAGCAGTTGTGTTAGGAAATTTAGTTATGCAGCTAGGAACATTTGAAAATGCAAATGAAAAAGAGAAGGTTTGCATCAATGTAACAACAAAAAAGGTTCAACAGGTAATACATGCAAACGCCTGTGAAGAGTGACTTAACAGAAAGCGGCCAATAGCCGAGAAAAACAACGCGAGCGTTATCAGAAAAGAGCTTGCTACCTGCAACTTCGTTTTGACAATCCTTTAAAATGCAATATTGGTTTGCTATATACTTGATCAGACGCAAAAATGAGATGACTGTCCTTGAGAATAAAAGCTGATGCGTTTTTTCTCACTGTGAAGGCAGATTACATTATCTCTAATGGAAACTAGAAAGTTGCTTTAGTTCGTCATAAGCCTGCAAACCAATTTCAAAATATCGGATTCGTAAATTGTCGCAAACAGTGAGCAAAAAAAATTGCTCGTCTTCTACTTGACATGTTTACCGTAATGCGGTTGTCCGTTAGAACTTGAGAAGTGTATTTGCAGCTGCGTGTATTTCTACATAATGCTGACTTAAATTAAGTCGGTAAAAACAAAACCTTAGAGCAAAATCCGTCTTGCTATTCTGCTCACAAAACAGTTTAGAAAGGCCTTTAAACGCCGGTGAGTACAGCCATTTTAAACACAAAGAAGTTCTCGATGGTGATATTTACCGTAATGCGGTTGTTCGCTAAATGTGAGGAGTCTATTTGCAGCATATCTGAAGAAAATGTTTTAAAACTTTAAACAAATAGGCAGTCACGAAAAAGGTCTGACATCAGATTGGATCTCCTCGTTAGAAGCCAAAAACTCTGTACCTTACCTTAAGTAATAATTCACGGTTTTGGCAGCAGAAACAAGCGCAAATCACTCTTAGCTTCTGTAATACCCGCTAAGGTTAAATAAAAGGTCTGTATCACGCTTTTTTCGCAAGTACTTCGCGACAACGCACTCTACGAAAAGAAATGTAGTAGCAATGGAAGTGGCGACACCGTGCGGAGAGAAGTCTTTCGAAAGTAGTGAAAAATCTCTCAAGCTCCGAAATGCATGTACTATCGATGAAATGGCTGAAACGAAATTGTTTTGACGAAAAAAGCGCTTGGTATGACGAAACGAATTCGCCCTAAAAACGCAGAAATCTGGAAAACTAAAGCAGCTCAACGACAGTAAAAAATCTATAGAATGAAGTTTGTAAAACTTTGCTAGCGCTTCAACTAGAACTTTGCTACTTGCTCTTTGAGACCGCATCGGTGGCGGGCAACGCCTTTCTTAAGCGAAAAAAAAACAAAACCAAAAACAAACATATTTATCTCAGTTCTTTTCGAAATCGATCCTGATCTTTAGGCCAAGAAACTTCAGTGGGCAATCCACGTCAGCAAAACTGGCGCAGAAATCAGGGAATCTGCGCAATGACCATAAATTATGTATGAAGTTTCGACCTATCGGCGGGAAAAAATGTAGGAAAAACAAATCATAAAGCAACTCGAACAGCTGCGACAGACTTACCGTCGAAGTCTGCAAAAAGTGTTTAGCTTGCGGTAAACTTTGGCATTTTAAGGAAGACTGCACGTTTTGGTACTACAAACGGCACTGACTTCTCCATCTTTTACATAAACTTAATCTGTTGCGCGCGCGCAGCCTGTGCGGCTTGGATCCGCTGGGTGATCAAGAACTGAGCGGTCTGCGGGCACGGGGGCTTTCCCGTGATCGCTACTTTCCTGTTTCTGGTGCCTACCACATATTCTCCCTTCTTAGAAATCTGAATTTTGGCGCCTGACCTGTCCTGGTACTCGATCAACGTCCGACCGGCCTTGCCCAAGATGGCTCCAATCAGATTTTCTGGAATGGCCAGTTCAATAGTCTCACGCTGCCCATCACTAGATTTTTCGATGCTGAGAACCCCCACTGTCGATTGGGGGTGTGCTGCCGCGGACAGAACCGGGGTGGGGGTTGTGGCTACCATCGGAAGACTTGTTGGCGTGACGGCGGCGGGAGGTTGCTGAGAAATAGAGCCTGTTGACGCTGGCAAAGGGGACGTAGTTCCCAAAATCTGCGGATGACTCGTGGTCAGATAACCTGCAGCAGCAAGTGCAGCAAGATAGTTGTTGCTATGTAACGACAGGGTTTGCGCAGCCGGAACGGAAGGAACAGCGGCTTGCAGCGCACCATCAGTAGGTAGAGTTGCTGTGAGCAGTGGCGTTGACGAAGGCAAGGGGCTTACTGTGCCTCCAAATGATGCCCCACTCTGAATTACTCCTAGTGAAGTTGCGCTGGTCGGTGCGTGAAGGCTGGAATGGATTCCTGGTACGATCCCGAGAGCACTGCCGTTCACTCCACCTACGGTGTAACCCAGGGTGCTCATTGCGGCATTAATCGTAGTAAAGTCGGTCCCTCCTGCCGAAACTGTCGGATACGCACTCGTGGAGTACGTCGGAACAGCAGCGTGTAAAACGGTGGGATGCTGGCCCGGAATCACGTAGTGGCCTAACATGGCCGCTACTGCCGGATGCGTGGCATCCACAAGGGCCGCTGAACCTGCAGCGTATGGAGACCCGGTAGGGTTAGCATTGGCTATTGGTCCAGAAATCCCAGAGTAGCTGATGTTGGGACAGCTGGTACTCTGTGGATCGTCCTTGATTTTGTCGATAATTATATTGGATGCGGCGATAAGTTGGTGTTTTTCCCCTTTAATTGTGATCACTCGCTCTTGTACGTTGATGCCTTCTGGTTTTTGAGAAAGTTGTACCTGTCAGTGAAAGAGGTTGGTGTTTGAAGATCTTTCATATTGAATTTTTTCGTTTTTAGCTTTGGAAAATCGTAGACATCACAGTTATACAACGGTAAAAATCATTACTTTTTTACTCTAAAATTGTATCCTAAAAGGATTGGCAACGTTTCACTACAAACTCTCTAAACGTTTGTTTGAAGCGTTTTAAACAAACTTTCACCGAGTCCTTTGGAACGCAAAATGCATTTTAGAAGTTGGTTGTGTGCTAACGTTTGGGGAACCAATAGAGGAACAAACGAGATATTTGCCGTTTCCAAGTTGCCGCAAGTTTAGAATTAAAAATTATGTTGATAAAACGCGCTCAACCATCATATAACGATGGTAGCTTTGTGTACAAGCAATCTGCGCAACCTTGTTTATACTCTTGTAACAACTGAAAAATATTGTCAACACAAACAAATAAACCTGTAGGGATGGGTTGACATCAACCACGTGAGGTTTGCCGAAATTTCGCATCACCCGCGACTGCCGGCGATCGTGGTTCAAATATAAATATGATGACTTTTTATGACAAACACTTTCCGTTAGTCTGAAAGTACACTTTTGATTTACTGCCGTCTTCACAAACTCGTTTTTCCTGCTTCCTGCACGCAATTATCAAAAACAGTTAAAATACCTTAGAACCGCTTTCTTCCATGATAGTCTTTATAGTAGCACCCGCTTTACCGATTACCAATCCGGCTGTTGTATTCGGCACAATCATTTTCACCTGAAATAAATCATAAAAGGGATTACTTCAAATACCAGCTTACACACAATAAGCACGAAGATCTTAATAAAACAATAATTCCAAGCCCGTTAAATGTACCAAACATATGTGGTGAAGCTGTACTGTTTAAGGCCTATTGTGAACGTATGCAGAAAATTCTTAAAAGAGAAAGACGTTTTCAGGCCCTTTCGGACAAGTACTGCACATTGTATTTTTTCCGCTGGAAGTAGGCTACAACTAAGTTCAGGAAAAGAAAAAACCAGTAGTGTGAGGCATTAAGCACCAAAACATCTATTAAATTCAATCAGTCACACCCAATGAGATTTCACTAGACAGAGCCAAAACGTGTTTGATGTTTTGACATTTTGATGAAAAACTTCACGCGAAACCCCACTGTGACTGGGATTGCGCAACAGACAATGGCATGAAGACTTACGTCATTTTCAAAAGGTCTCTGTCGATAGTGCTCATCTTTCAGTTAATGAAAAACGTCGAGCTATTACATAAAAGCGCCTTCGATCAATACGACCAACGACATTTGCGGCAAGAAAGGTGTCAGCGTCGAGCATAATGTCCCCCGGGACGCGTGCGTCAATTCCCCGCAGTGAGCAGCTGCAGGGCGCCACACTCGCCTTCTCGCGACACGGGATTACTTTGGCGAGCCAAGTCGACAAATACAAAAACAAACACCACCAGCCAAACTGAGGCGTAGCACTGCGGTTTTGTGACAACACTTATTTCGCCACATCCGCTTCTATATTAGCTCAAGTACGGCACGGGCAACTGTTCAGCTATTCACTAATATGATTAGTCGCCNTTCAGAAAATTAGAGAATTGAGACGAGTTTACCAAACGTTTCAGAAAATCGAAGTTGGTTTAGAGCAAATAGGCAACAAGAAAGTATCCCAAATCGTAATAGATACATATGCCTGTATGCATTTATAACTAAAAAGTGTGATAAGACACACAAATAACGAGTATCGGCTGCACACGCAGAACGCAAGCCTGCAAGCAAATGGCGGCCCAAATGTGAAGATCGCGTTCAAGAGGCCTCAAGTTACAGAAAATAGTCTACGCACTTTTTCAGGAACCGCTGATAAGATACAAAGCAGCTGAGATTGGGTCAAAAAAAGTTCAATCCCACAAATCACTGAATAAGAGCAGAAATCTACGAAGCGACGTCACAAACGAGTTGGTGCGGGAAAACGGAGCAACCCGTTGATTGAAGCGTCAGCATGCCTCTGGGTGAGCACGTAAGGCTAACAAAGTTAAATCGAATCTTCGCACACGCTGAATAATTGGAAATGCCCTGTGTAACGTTGGCGGCAGGTCTGGACCTCTCTGCGTTTAACAAGATTCAACATATGTGAAGCACCTGTCGTGTCACATCAGCAGCTCAGCAAGCCACTCGCAGGTTCACTGTACTTTGTCGTTCGCAAAAGGTGCTTTATTTTGAGTGAACCTTGAAAGTTTGCGTCTAACCCAGGGGTTCTCAACCGGGGATAAATTTACCCCCTGGGGGCAGATTTTACCTATCTTGGGGGAAAATTTAATGCTGCTGAAGTTACATTACTTTTTTTTCTACAGCGCTAGAGAGTAAAGAAAAAACAGGGGGTAAATTTTGTGTTAGGAAGCTGGCAAGGGGTAAATTGGAGAAAAAAGGTTGAGAACCCCTGTAACCTATTCATTTCGCCGCAAAACTGGCTTCATATTTTTATAAAAGTGCACTGCTTTAATTGAGGGCAGTCTATGAATGAAAACGTCCACATGGTTTTGTGCGTACTGAAACGAACGCGTTGCCATAGCAATTTATAGCAGGCAGGGCAAAGAGAAACTAAAAGTAGAAAAGCACTGACTTCTCAACGAAAACTTACAAAGTGGTAGGTTTCTGATCAAGTGGTAAATAGAAATTTAAAACCGTACTGCAACAAAAATTTTTCACACACTGCAAAAGAAAAGAGAGAGACAGTGTCAAAATTGTTAACTACCGTGAAATACGAGGCATTTTGATATAATTCAATTGTTTTCAGTTTTCAAGAGCTTTCGACAGACTGTAAAGGCGATTTTGCATCTACAAAGATCAGTGCGAAGTTCAGGTCATTTGCATCACGTGAAACAAGTTATTGTTTCGGTCTCGCAGCTGCGAAGCTGAAGGAAATCAATTCCCTGATTCTGATTGATCAAAAAATTTTTCAAAAACGAAGATAAAGAGCCGACCTCTAAGATAAACAATCACCCGTACATACCAGAAAAATCAAAACACGGAAGGAATTGTCAATACATTGATCATTGATGCACTGTATTTATTGCGCTGGTACAGTTCCACTTAATTTGCCCACAATCGAAACGTTTGGATGATTGCGTAAATTAGATTCAGTTGGCAGACTTCAAAGCTGCGGGCAGGTTCGGATAAGACACAGCTTTGCGGTGGCTGTTCAGCCGCTTTGCGTCAGTTTGAAGCAGCCAATGATATCGTATATGGCATTTTAGCGTCGCCGTATCTCAGCAAAACTATGGAGCTGTGGAGCATACCCATAACCACTACACAATCAAGAATAAAACGTTATTAAACTCCTTCGCACTGTCTCCCTGGAAACGTGTTTTCACAGAACGTTCTTAACAACAGCATCCTTGATATGATCAAGTTTGCCTGACTTGGGGGAACTGCGGCTTGCAGGATCCGTTGAAGCGAAGCTAGGATCAAGTCATTCGTGAACTGAGATTCGGTTGACGGTGAAAGTTCTGAGGCGGAGTTCATGCTTCGAGCAAAACGCATAGTACCTGATAATCAACCCCAGGGAATAAGATGGTCTATTGCGAAATTGCATCCCCTGGGAGAAGCACAGATAATATCGAAGGGAAAAATTGTGCACGTTAAGTGCGTGGGCGCGTGGCCACGAATCACAGGCTGCAGCATATTCTGTGAACAAAGTGTCATCTGCTGTAAAAAACGTACCGGCAGCAAGGTCTCACTGCGGATACTACTAAAACTGCCACCAAATGTTGCAGTGCAGATTAATCGAAAACAACAAGCACTTTGATTCTTGCTACGGGTAAATTTGTGCTCTGTGCAGGCTCCGCTTTTTCAAATAAAAACTGAAAATCTCAGTTAACTTTTTGCCGCGGCGAAGCAGTCGTGACGTGGCGTGGGAAGGTACGAAAAAAAGTTCGGCTACACAACGCGAGAATACACAGTAGCAGCTTTACTTCAACAGCAAGCCAAGTCGTTCCAATTTCCAACACTAGTAAGTCTAGTAGAGTAATTCTTAACCTTTTTTGTCTCATTTACCCTCTAACACAATTAAAAAAATTGATTTTACCCCCAGCAATGTTTAGTATGTGAAGGCATGATTTTGCTGCAGAAAGTTCGGGGCAGGTTTTCCTGGAAAAACGTTGCAAACTTACACTCAGATACAGTACATGAATTTTTGTACTTACTGGAACCAATTTTAGGGTAACGTTTGTATGAAACGTTTCGGTCTCTGAAATGAAACTTTATAAAATGTTCTTACAGGCAAGTGTGAATACTTTTGAAAAATAGTAAGAAGTGGTTCACTGAGGTTGTTGAAATTTCTAAAAACAGTTTCATAGGAACCGGCATATAGCTGAATCAAGAAATACGTTTGAAAGAATGAATACACATCCATGTTTAAATTTTTCTTTAATTGAAAAATGAGAAACAATTTCAACCAGCCAGTCACTCAGTGAGACTTTTGTGCTTGTTTTCTACGCAAAATATCTGAGATTCTGGGAACAGTGCTTGAAAGAGATACTCCCATGTCATCCTTGGAATCACTCGAGATCGATGTTTTGTTTTGTGGTCAACACTGAGGAGAACCCTGCCTCACACAAATAAATACTTTGAAGTAGTATAATAACTTCAAATGCGCGATCCGAAGGCATTGGAAACTCTTTGCCCAATCCACACCAAAATTAGGAAAAGTCACAGTAGCAAGATATGTATTTGGAATAAAGCATTGCTTAACATTAAATATCAATCGGCTCATCTTTACAAATCATTTTGAAAGGAAAGGACGAGCCCGTGCCCTGATAAAATTCACACGTTTAGTTACGTGCTTCAAAATCAAGTATTCTGGAAGGGTTTAACTCGCCAGTGCATTTCGATGAAGAACACGGGTAGAAATGATGTGTGGTGTCTGTTTGCTCACCAATTGTAAAACCTGACTTCACGGAGCATAAAGGGGCGCCGTCTGTGCATAACGAGACAACGTGATTCCAATAGTTTATTTTGTTGAAAGAAATTGATCATATTTTCCTGATTATCAGTCACTTCCATAGTCATGTCTAGGCTTTCGCACAACAAGAACGCAATCTTTCAGCTCAACTGCATGCATATATCGACAGTAAACCAACAAATACGTGCAGTTCGACACGTCAGTTGACTCATCTAGCTGAAGGGTGACTCTTGCCTTATTACTTCGAATTTCATCTGCTTTGTGATCTAAAATATCACAAGATATAACACTTATATGACAACGTTGTATTGTTTGATAAATAAATTTTTTTAAGTTTTTTATTTTATTCTATTTTCGATTATATGCATAATGTACGGTTCGGTAAGTCATTCCCCAATTCTATGCGGTTTCTTTTGCTATTGCAAAAGCAAAGCGACAGGATGCTTCCAATCCTCAAGTGTCTTCAGAAACGAATCCTGATATAGACAGAGTTCGTACAGCACGAAATTGAGCACGATTGGTCTGAAAAGACATGTGGTTGTCATGTACATGTGTGGGACGGAGTGAAGCGAGCTTACAAAATTGCGGGTTCATCGAATCATCAACAGACACTTTGGAAAAAACGATACACTGAGGTTTTTGAACATCATCTGTTATGATGAAGTCAACCCCGAAGTCCACGTATGATATTCCAGACAAGTTATCTTTTTCGACATAATGAAACCTGCATTTGTTAACTCATGAATAACTCATTCACTAAAAAGACCATAAAAGGCTGTCCACTGTCCATACTATATCATCCTGTGTAAAGAAAGAGAAACATGGCCCTAGAGCAGTGGTTCTCAACCACTGTTTTGAGAGCCGCATGCGGCTCCCAAGCACCGTTTGTGCGGCCCTCAGCAGTCTTTCAACAAAATATCTGATATTTTGTGTAATAGACTCCGTTCTGCTATAAATCAAAACGTGTTAATTGACTTGTGTTAAAATTTCTTTAGAGCGGCCCTCTAACAAAGTCGTTAGTATGGATTTGGCTCCCTTCAGCAAAAAGGTTGAGAACCACTGCCCTAGAGTCTAATCATTGGGAAAACAGTGAAATTTATTACACAATAGAGGATTTTTTAATTCTGAAACAGCTACAATCTCCTTTTACGTACACATTCCAAGTGAAGTCGTGAACACAAACAGTGTTACGCACACGAGGTGCTCAAATAAAACTGGTAGCCTACGTGTGTAAAGATGAAATAAAAAGCGAAAATTTAAGCTTAACTCTGAACCATTGTCCAAGGTGCAACATCTCCAGCTTGTGTGATATATCCATAAACCTACTTCGCATAAATGCTCTATGACGCTTGACATCAAAGCTTGTTATCAATCTACGAATAAAACACTGTTGGATGTACTATTTTGTTTTGTCCTGCAACAAACTAGCCTAATAACCTAGGATATTACATTTTCTTAAAATTTATAAACATGTACGTTCGGTATAATTTCTGATTCAGTAAATTTACCCCCTAGAAAGATGAAATTTACCCCTGGGGGTAAAGTTATCCCAGGTTGAGAACCACTGGTGTAGAATGTTGTGCACTTTCACGTTTTAATCTCACGTACAGGTGCTCTAGCGAAGCAACCTCATGTCAAAAGGCATTAGACGAACCGAAACTTCAAATACTTCATCCGCTGATGGCATGCGGCGTAACCTTTGCATAAAAACACGTCAAAGGAAAAAAAACAACACCATGTTGAGGTTGTACTCCCCCGCCTGCGCGAATGCGTAGCGCCATCCTTTCCACTCAGGTCACGGATTTCCTTTACTAGGAATGGCAGCCTGACAACCAAGTTACTTGAGTGCATCCAACAACGCACCGCTGCATCTGTGTAACAACCGTCGCAAACAAACAACAAAGCGGAAAGCCCTTGAAAGCTCTGAAATGTGCGAACACGTATTAACTAACAGTTAAGATAACTCGATGGTTTTGTGGTCAACTGCATCCTAGTTGAAGTGTGCAAAACTTGCACACAACATAAACAAGGAAAACCTCATTAGTGCGCCACGTCGCCATGTTTGCTTAAAAGCGTTTGAATGGCCGGCGACGAACTTCACAGAATGGAAGTGAATATAACTATTTCACAATCTTCGGTACGAAAAGCCTGAAAAGCAAGTTGGCATGAAACTATTGCAAAGTCTAGCAAAATTTAAATTCGAAAAAGCGCTGAGTTTTACTCAATGCGGCATTAGTTCCTTGTCTTGTCATAGAAAAAATGCAGAAGTTTGCATGTGTGGCAATTAAAAAACTTTGCCATGTTTACTGGTGGATGCCGTGGTTGATCCTGATTTAAAAGGCAGGAGTTTTGGACTCTGAGCAACGTGACCGATCTAACGTTTGGAATGTCAACGCAACATGCGGTCAAGATTTTAGCGAGCAGTTTCACAAGGATCAGCTCAAAACCTATCACTCCATAATTCGAAAAAATATGAGCGTTCGAAAACATGGTCAGCGAAACTGTAATCCGCGCAATACCAACGTTGCGTTTAGCAAAAAGGTTTGATTCCAGTTAAAACAATAAATGCTGTACACTGATTAAAGGATTTCAGTATTCAGAAAGAATTTCTCAACGCGACAGGTATGACGCAAAATCGAGGAAGAATGCCATCTTCTCTATTGTATTGAGTGCAGCAGCGGTCAGCAGATTATGCAAGACGGTATGTCTTTTGTTTTTTGAAATTGGTCATAAACAGAGGGATCTGCATCAAACAGCATTGTTTGATTTTTCACAGCGCATTATTTAACGACTTGGTAAGGCAGTGTGACGATTGAAACGAGGCAGTGTGACGACAAACGCTCCTCAACGTCAAGCAGGCTCAAGATCGCGGAAGTTATCAGACCGCAACTAACAATCCTCGTGTATTGCCAGCGCAGGCGGCTCGTTTTCGTTTCGTTTGGTAACCCGGACTGTACTTGCACCACACTGCGGTTGCCTAAACCTCGTCGACCGCTGGCGCTGTGGTTGTTAACGAATTCTGAACTCACACGTGTCTCGACGATTCATGCCATGACTACCAGCTTCTGCTTCTGCGTCCGGCAGAGCGAGCGAACGCCGCGCAGTCAGCCCGGGGAAAGCTGCTAGCACGAATCTGTTACATACCCATATTTTTTTGCCTTTTGAAAATATTTTATGGAAGGACATCAACAAATCACTGGATGTTCGAAATATGCTCAAAGACCTTTACGTTCCTTCAAATTACCATCACGACATTGTTTTTCAATGCTGGAAAGCTTTGCCACGGGTATTTGCACTGCAAAGAGAGGTATCACTACTGAGCCTAAAACCAAAACCTGTCTTCTCAGGAGAGTGGTCATAAACACATTTTAAAAACGAGAACGTCGGCTCACTGGCACGTTTTGAAGTTTTTCGTAATGACGACCAAAGACTTCGAGAGTATGACGAAAGCTCTGCCATGTTCCATCGCTGCAATTGTGACCTGTTGGTGCAGTATGCAGCAAAAGGCAGTTTCACAACTGACTGGCATTCACATCCATACGTGCTTTCGTCTCCCTCTCAGTGGTTATCTGTTGGTCCATACATTTTACTGTTCGAGGTTTCTGCTGAGGAGCCGAAAAGCTACTCGAAACTTTTACTTCGTTATAAAACCCGTCAATGCTGCAAACTACAGTTCTGACGTAATTTTCAGGGTCATAGTGCCATTTGTCTTGAAATTTACTGCGGTTACGGAATAAAAAATAAACGACCGTTGGAACTTTCATTGACGCTGGAGTAAATTAATTCCGTGCTGAATGAAAACCACTTTTGAACAAATTTTGAAGATCCGTACGTGGTTGCGCAGTGGATGAGCCAAGCCGGAACCTCCTACCGCACGCTTTTCTCCCCTTCCTCGCCGTCACAATTTCAGCGGCCAGTTATTGCCATTGTGTAGCAACTGTGCTATGAATTTTTAAAAGCTCTCAGCTTCATTGTTGCAGCGAATTTGGAAAACAATCTCGGTACAGCTGCGTATAACGTCAAAACCCAACAGTGCAAGAAACCCTGACACTGAATTGCTAGGAAACTGCGCCCATCGTCATCATACCTAATACAAGGCCGAGAATGGGAGAGAGCATTTGTCAGCTATTTTGCCTGGTCTGCAAGTTCCAAAGATTAGTTCACGAACTCTATTTGACAAACGCGTTCATTTGCTTGTGATAGAGAAGTGTAGCAAGTTGTTGCACACGCGGTAAGAATTTTTGAAGAAAGCCTTTACAAACTAACAAATTCAGCCTTTGGTTGCTGTGACCGAAGAGAGAGGAGCGGCATCGCTGGCGGACAGAACATCATGTTACTCTTTAAAAAACTATAAGAATTGGTACAATTTCATGAAACATTTCTTTTTCCGAATGATAGGCCAATCACATTTGCTCGCTTGGTGCCGAAAGCGATCTCAAGTCCAAAACATAAAGCGAACGGAAGTGTCTTGGACAAAACCAAAAAGTTTCCTCATGTCTTGAAGTCAGACTAAGCACAAGTTGCACTAAATGCAAATTTTCGCAAACTTTGTTCATCGGTTATGTCCGAATTGCCGTAATAAAAGCAGCGTAATGATTTCTGCCTTTTCATTAATTATTTAAACATTTACACGATGGCAAACACGCCCAGCGTGAAGCTATTTAAGACACCTAGGGTGGTGCAACTAATCGCAAGAAACGTGAGCGCTTTAGACAAGGTCTCAATAACTGACCAAAGTTTGATCCATTCTTCCTAATGATACGGCTTGATTGCTCCATTGTATCCTAACCACGTTACTTCCAAACCGCCACAGTTTGAAATTAGACAAAAATAAACTCATTTGTCTATGAAACGCTTGGGTTTGTTTTATTGACTTTGTCACGCAACATCACAGGTCGCGAATGAACCATGAGAAAAAAACGCTGAGCCATGAAAAAAACAAAACAGCTTTCGTGCCGATGTGCTACATATTTCGTTACGAATTGTAAAAAAACTTCGTTGACCTGTTTACAGCAGTGCACCATATTGATAAGCAGCATGTGCGTGGCTGAATTGGTCATTTTGCACTTCGAAGGAGCACAGAACTATGGCATAAGCGGAATCACGCTCTGTGGCTCTGAGGAAAGTGGCAAACAAATTCGTTTGCAGAAGAACTTTACCAATGGCAGAGGTGCGCTGGCTTAGCATATTGCTTTATTCGTCAGAAACAGAAAGCAGAACTTGAGCGCTTTTCAACTCCATCGCATCCATCCTCCACGGCTGTGTAAACAAAGGAAAGCGAAATCGAACGAACAAGGGTTTGTCAGGAGAGGCCTTCCGTTCCTAGTGAGCGCTCTGGAGGGTGCTTAACAAGCCGACCGAGGACGACACGAAACAGCAGGCGGTTTTGAGAGAAATAGTAGTGATTTTCCGGCTGCCAGACTGCTGACTGCTTTCTAAGCGTTTTCACGGAAGCGTAATAATACAATTAAATCTGCTCTTTGAAACATCGCCGACATGTGCTTATGTCGCACCCAACAAACTGTACAGTACTTCGCTTTCGAAAATGCGTTGGTTTCCGTGAAGGTTGTTGCTAGGCAGATGCATAACCTCGAAGCTAGCGTTCCATGCGACATTCAGAGTCTTACATTACCTTACACAAACGATATTGGTGGTGAAACGTCTCTGCCGGTTACAAGAGCAAATAAGGCATCATTCTATCACTGTCAAGCGACTGAAGCGAATATCATTTCCTGTACAAAACCTGTAAAATGTGCGCAATCGTCGTAGAAATTGAAGCAGGATCGTTTTGCAACCGGTGTAAATGAATCGTGCATATCGAATGCGAGGTAAAACGTGTTTTTGTTCTTTGTCTTTAGCAGTACAAAAATGAAAATAACACAGTGGTGAAATAATCGGACAGATATCGATCTCGTAATGCACTTCGGTGAAAGGCCTGGTCTGTTTCAGTATTTGGAAAAAGACAAGCAGACACGATTTGAAACGAGGAATGACAAAAACGATTTGAGCACCCGTCGTAGGTATTCCCCAGACCCATGTGTGCGTGGCAAGCGCAGGTGTTTTGAAACAAACGAGAAATGGGGCATCAATGTAAATATGACAGAAAACGACCTTTGCTGTTCATACGAAAAAGAAAAAATATGTTTACAGATTCGTCAGCTAGATTAGGGAACAGTTACATAGACGCCAAAAAGGGAAGAAATCAAAATTTTCTTAAACCCTTTCGTAACTGGAGAGATTGATAAAATTGAGTCGACCTTCCTTCAAAAACCGTGATTGCATACACCTGTGCTTTAAATTAAGTTCATGAACTGGAAAGTGGGAAGATGACTTCAACGTGACAATTTTTCATGAATAGGACTGTCAGAATCACTTTTTCTCGGTTAAACTTGCAGCTTGGTGACGATGAGTGCACGGCAAAAGGTAAGCAAATAGGTTGTTACCACCAGCATTTGCTAAAATTTTTAAAACTTTGCACGTTGAATTCTTACTAGACGTCTTGTATACTGATAAGCAACCCCGTCCCAAACGAACCAGCTGTTCAGAAAACGTAAATTCAGTTAAATACATGACGCCTTGCAACAGATACAAGTCATTTGCATAGAAATGTACGTAGCTCAAGTTAATTTGACAGGCATTTGAGCACGGGCAAGCGGATTTCGTTTGAACTAGCGCAGTGAGCTGTGCATCTGTCCTTACTGACCACTTTCATAACCAGATGATACACAATTCGTAAACATGCGAGTACTGGAAGTAACGTTAAGAACAAGAGAGTGTCATGAATGTAAAAACATGATGACTTACATCAGGCCAACTACGCAACTGCATTTACGTTATATTAACAGCACGTGGAGAGTCGTTTTCGTGCATTTGATATTGCTTTCATGTGAGTGGAAGCAACTGCAGGAAATGACAAAGAATTGGTGTTATCGATCTGACGTCGACGCTCAACCTGTTGGGTCATTATCGCCAGCAACTATAGCTACCATATGGTGTTCAGAAAGTCGAACTTTCAGGTGATTAAAGCCACGATGCACAGAACTTCGAGGAGGTGCAGAAATAATAAACCGTGAGGTGGTTTTGTTTCAGTCGAGTCATGAAACGATGTTGATATACGACGCGGCGAAGCAGAACAACCTTACAAAACCAACATGCCTGGAGGTAGAGTTTTATCTACGAAAACTATTGATGTCCAAAGCAATTTAATGGTATTTGATATTCTCTGATGCAGTGCTTCGTTCTCATGTATCACCTGCTTTGGTCTGTCTCCAATGATGGCAGCCAAGTCCTTGGGAACCGGAAAATCGTAGACCTTTTCGATGATCGTGTTTTGCACTTTCATTAAGCCCTCGGCCGTGCCTTGTATCAACACCACTCGATCTTGGGTTCCTGCGAAAGAACAGCGTACAATTTTCACTTGCACGACACTTTCAAAGTGTCGAAAATAGCCTGACGATCCTTCTCGACTGCTGCATGGCAGCCTGACGCTTTGGCAACCAACGCAAATTTTAGCGCTTTCACAGTTTTAGTTTGCGAAGGAATATTCGAGAACAAATAATTTTTCTCCGCTGTCGCACTGCTCCTGGCCCGGAGGCTACGTCAAGCGTAGATTGAAGCTTTGCCACAATTTTGCGATAGGGTCTTATAAATAACAGTTGAAACGCGAGACATAATGCAGATTTTTTGGCAAAAATCTCAACGCTTTTTCCAGCATCTAGCTTCGGTGTACTTATCCTCAAAAAGTACAATGCGTGTTTTTTACAGTTGCGAAAACAGCTGTTCAGCAACTCAGCAAAAGGCATGTTAAAGATAGTTTTACTGGTATACATTTTTAACACGTTGGCTGATAACTGTTTTCACTTCATGGCTTGAAATTACGACGTGAGCTGCCAAAGCAGGAGAATGCGCAACAGCGCAAGGGCACAACGTTTGTGGCGTCGCTGAGAATTACCAAAAATTGGGCTAAGACTTCAAGCATTTCAAGAGCAAAAGCCTCTCTTCGACTCTTATCTTTGGTATCTTAGAAAAACACATATTTCAGAGTTTGAAGCCAAATATCTTCCCAAACTCGAGTATGTGTTGATTGTAGCTTCATGCTGAGCGATCTCGCGTTGTATTTACCGATTACGATCGATGCATTTCACCCTAGGAACTAAAATATACCCAAAAGCACTTGCACTACAACGCAGAAAGAAGTTGAAAATATTCGGTGATGAAACTTGGGGCAGCCATCAAAAGAGGGTTTTAAGTTCTTCGATGCAGCACACACGCGCGAAACATACACTGCTGTCTTCAGTCAATGTTCCAACAAAAAACATCTAGGAAAGCAAAAACAAGACAGATGGTCATTAAGAGCTCGAAAACATCACTCAAACGCGTTCGTGAATACTGAACAGCTTTTTAAGCCAGGCGTTTGTTCAGCCCTAGCCACTTGAACCACTTTTTCCTGCGCAGCAGATTGCTTAACAAAGAAAAATTGACCGCAGGGAAAGTGTCGGTCGCCCTCTCCAACAGCTATCCGAAACAGCTGCGTTGTAGCACTTTTGCGACAACCCGGCCTCCGGCATTACGATCACCTTGAAAGAAACAAACACTTCACACCGGCGATCTCTACAAAAATTCGTGCTGTGAACCCAATGCCTAAAACAAAAGTGCAAATCAGCAAGAACACTACGGTCTGCGGCCATCAGCTCTGCAATCGCCAGATTTGTAGGCAACTGCGTTAATTCGAGTCGTGGATGTCATGCGAGTGTATCTCCGAGACACCGTTCTACGAGAATGTTGGTGATTATTTCACGCCATAACCACTTTTCTGGAAACGTTTTTAATCACTCACAAGTGAAGCAGACAAAAACTAAAAGTTTTGTATGTTTACCATGTACACTTTATCCGCAAGCGACTACTCAATGACTACAGAGTTCACTTGACGTTCAGCACTGCGCACAGCGTAGCCACCTGGAAAGTTTCGTGTTTGCACTGATGACATTCACGCGGGCTGTAGTAAAGTGAACCAATGTGTGTCAAATACCCGAGAGGAAACTGGTGGAAGTAGTTTTGCAGCGAAAGCTATAAGAACTGGCTGATTGCAGAACAACTTTGGGTGGTGATGCCGTTGTTTTATAATCAAGCCATTTTTTGTTGCAATGCTTAAACTGTCGTTCGCTTTTGATTTTGCCAAAGGAAAATATATCGTAGACATGCTCTTACAGGGACAGCAGGCTGTGTAAATATCATGAAATGACCATCGTAAAAGAGCAAAATTCAGGCTGAAAAGTTGCTGTAATTTAGCATAATTCTTTGAAAGTCAGCATTCGCCATGATGTTTAAAATTTCGTGGCCTTATATAAAATAGAACGTGCAAGATGTTGGATATAGTTTGCAATACAAGAAGCTAGGTGCTTGATTGAGAAAGAGCAGTGGTAGAAAAAATACTACTGCATCCTTCACCTACGATTGAAGCAGATGATATTTTAAGTGTTTTCAACAACTAGGAAATTTTAATAGGACACAGCATTTGAATAATGTTCCGAACAGACAGGCGTAAACAAGTTGTTTCCAGCGATTGGTTAATTCAGCTACCAGTAAGCAAAGCTTGGAATTCGGAATGCCGATTGGCGTCCGCGTCTATTCATAATGACATTAATAAAAGCGACCAGCGAGCGGGAAAAGCACTGCAATGGAGTTGTCGTTCTATTACTTGGAAGAGGTCTATTCACAAGAGTTTATCTGACCACCAGTGAGTTCCATGTTCGGTCAGCGAAGGCTGTCGCCAAAGCTGAGCTGAACGCACAGTTTTGGTATTTGCCAATGAAGCGCTCACTAGTCCACTCAAGACGTTGTTGTACGTCATCAACCAATTTAAATTAAGATCTTTTCTTAGTCAACGCGAGCATTCGGTTAGCAACAAAATAGCCGTGAAAATCCAAAAATTCTTTCAGGATTGCTGTGCTTTCACGGTAGTTCTTTCATGTACATTCTCGATTAGTTACTTTCTTATGTAAACAAGTTTGCCTATAGTGATTTTTCAGCAGCGCACATTCCTCTAGGTGCCATAAATAACATGAGTTGTATAAATATTGACTGCAAACAGGGAAGGAGTTGATTGCTAGTTCGATGATAACCATGATCAGACGCATGACGCGATGTCTGTAGCTCATACAACCAACAGCATACACGGTCTCTTCTCACACAATGTATGACCCCGTTTATGCCAACTAAGGCGAGAACAGAGATGTACGTTTTTCATAAATAAGCTCACATAACAGCTGAAATGATNATAACGGTTTATTGGTTAAGCAGCAGGCTTATGTCAAGCGACTGAGTAATAACAGTGACGGCAACAAAGCTCGTGAACGCCCAAATCACTGAAAGTTGCGATACATCTTACTACTACTGGCCTGACGAACACAGTGTTTGTAGCTGATAGAAGTGTTTCACCTAAGCTGCATTTTATCACAGACAATGCTGTTAAAAGTTTAAAAATGGAAATATTTTTATATTGTTTTAAAATTAGTTAGGTTAGAGACTAGGCATCCTTTAATTTCGAACTAATTTTCTAATTTATTAAAACCTTTAATAGTGCAAGCATATAGTTGCTGATGAGCTTTCAAGGAATCGGTCTGCCTTACTCTGCTTACATAACTTAAGGAGGATTCTGCTGCACGTATCCACATTCCAATGACATTTCACCACCAGGGCGAGAGTAACTAAACCTGCTCATGAAGTGTTTCGATTTCCTAGTAAAACACTTAATGAGCAAATTTAGCTGCTTTCGTCCTTGTGGTGGATAGTCCAATCACAATTAGTATTTACATGAGAAAATTTTTAGCTTTCCATTGGTGAATCTCCACCATGAATCCTCCAAAACGTTAGTCTGAGCTAGGAAAACAAATAAAAGTAAATTAATATGCGGCCGTAGATCGCACAGGAATATTGTGCAGCTCTAGTTCTGTTTCAAGACTTTGGGTCGAAATGCCAACTATATCAATATTAAAAACCGGTGATTCAAATGAGCATTTGCTGGTTGCCATAGTCACATTCACCGCAGAGGTTATCTCAGGGGCCGCAGAACACAAAATGTTTCAAGATTTTTTCAACCCAATTTGTCTTCTCCATTATATGCTGATTAATTTATTGATTAACGACAACCTTGTAACAGGGACTAGTCTAACTAGTCTAAATGGTGCATTCTTGCCTTGTCACGTCGGGTTTTCAAAGAAACAAGGACACAAGAAAACTAACAGGAAGCATAAAGAAATAGTAGCGAAGATTATAGTGAGTACAATTAGAATCTGTTACAGGATTTCAGAAAGTCGTCAGCAGCACTAGAAACAACAACTGGAATGTGGATCTGCGCATCTGGTACACTAAATAAAAGCAAACGCAACGAATTAACGTGAAGCAAATACTCAAAGCGTTCAGCAAGTCCGAATTTGGTGAGAAGTTAGGAACATCATCAAAAAGTGCCGCACAAACAGTGCTGTGAACGTTGCAGTCAATGAAAAGGTGTAGTTCGGTCTCTAAATCGCTACAAACACGAACGCGATAAATATTTTTGGTGATATTCAACGGGCGGTGGGCGAAGCGAAGCATACAACGTATGGACGTTAGGTGAGTATTGATTCCTTGCAGGTGGTGGGTAGGCCTACTGTTTTTAAGTGATCATGGAAATTTAAGCGATTTATGAAAATGGAGTGGTTGGCTCATGATTTAATTATGAATGGGAGAGAGTTCTACAAGCTGGAAGCCCTACAGAGAAAAGAGTAATAGGTCGTGAATTAAACGGAATCTCAACAACATTTTGGTTGTGGCGTAAAGCGTGCCTCCATTAGACAAGATCAGAAAATTTAAAAGGACCCCAAAGCCCATACTCGCACTTCATGTAAACCATTGATTCTCAATCTTTTCAGAGTCATGAACGCTTTTAACGAATTGGCTGAAAGCTGCGGACCCCTCTAATAAAGCCAGTTAATACTGATACGTACAACTGGTCTCTACTAAAAAAGGTTATCATCCACTTAGTGCGCCAAAATTTATGAATGCTTCATGAAACTTCCACGTGACGAATTAACAATGCGTAACAATCAAATTGTACAAAGAATGTAATTGTGCGCAATAATCGCTGCTAAAGGCGGAACATCCCATGTACTCGTATATGCCATTAGGTGTGAAACTGTTAAAAGTTTGTTCGCCAGACAGAGACCGAGTTTGCTACAAAATTTTGGGGCGACAAACTGTGTGTGATATGCATGTCATTGCGTATCACACAAATAAAATATATATTTTAGGTACCATGGTCCAACTGCCGCCCTGGCTACGCCCATCATGTTACGGTAGTTGCATAGTACTGTGCTAATACTTGACAATGATTACTAGGTATTTGCTTCTTACTAAGTACACAAAACATTAGTATTAGCACTTGAAGAGTTATTTGTCAAAGTAGATGAAAGAAACACAACACTTCAATCATTCTTTAAAAAACAAACAATGCATTAAATGTATGGTTCATGAAATATGTATCTCTGAGATTCAAATAATTGGCAGTTATATAACAGTAAATGTAACCAAGAAATTTGTACAACTACATTATTTTTTATCACAAAATATTGGTGTGACAAACGATATTGTTTTCCCCATTGTTCAACAGTTGGGGAGACATGTCCCCTTGTCCCCCTGAAACCCGGTCCCTGTCACCAGGCATTGCAATATTCAGAAAGAGGGTTGCCGGATGGTAAAATGCGCCACCAGATTTTGAAAATCTGGTGAAATTTAAAACGACTTGGTGACAAAAAGAGAAGATTGGAACCATATGAAAATCTGGTGAAATTTTATAGTATTTAACAGTGCATAAAAAATAAAATTTTTCCCGACGACATTCAGCTAACTTTTACTTTTACAACATTGAATTTGACAACACTCTCTCTGCAGATCACCTTCTCCTCATTCGCGTGATTACAGATTGGTTAGCCTAGCCAGCCTGCAGAGTATACCTCGCGAAGATTTTGGTCAGTGTTAGAGTGAGTGATCAAGGGTTACTAATAAGGCTTAAGTAAGGGTTGGATTTGAAATTTGGATTTGAAATTTGTTTTTTCCCAAGGGCACAAACACAAGCTGATGAGCTCAGTAAGTTTTTGAATAAATTAAGCTACATGCACACGGCATGCGTCCTCTGCGTTTTTTGGGCGCATGCGTCTGATTTCGTGACGTCACGTCCTTTTTTGATGCCTCTGGTATGGTCTGCGTTCGAGTAGATCCTGTTTCTATATTGACGCATCAGACTCACTGCTCTGGGTTCGGGAAAGAGCGGTGATGTGACGCAGTCCTAGACACTGTTTTGTGTAGAGGTAAAGAAAAGGATGCAGAACGTCCACAGAACAATTGCTAATAGTTTGTGGATAGCTGAAACACACTGAAACACACTGTATTTGAGAAAAATCAATTTATCATCTAGCTTTCAGTAGGCCCACTGGGGTAGGCTACTAAACTGCTATACTGCAACACTGTTTAGGCCTACATGGCCCGGCCTACCTGATCGGCTACTGTTAGTTGAAGTTTTTTTCGCAAGCAAATCGTGATTTGGGCGGCATATTCTGTTATTTACTGTACTGCAGGCCATTCTAGGAAATCTAATTTATAGTTTGGTGTTCAAGGAGCAATCCAGGGTAGTCTAAGATCGAACCAACTGCAGTGGCGTTGCGAGCCCAAAATATTTTGGAGAGGCTAAAAATTTGGGGCCGCAAAATGTTTGACTTTAGGGGAGCAACAGTATTTTTGTTTGAGACGCCGCTTCTCAAAGCACAAAATGACTAGATATGCTAAAAATTGTGGGGGCATGGTCCGCTTGGCACCCGCTAGCTACATCTACGATTAACTGCAAAAGGTTTGGGAAGTAATTGTGAATTTAGAAAGATAAGTGTACAGCGCAGATTTTTCAGGTTTATTGCGTTTGCAGCAACCACTTTGATTTTCGATGTGAGCAATAAAGGATNTTTGTAAAACAATTTACATCACTTCTCACACTTGCAGCANCANATTGTCGTTTACTTCGGAAGCACTTCAGGTGAGGGTTGAGTGGATATAAGGAAGTTNGTCGTGTTCATTATCATGTTCATGGCCCTTGTGCAAAGAGCACACTTATTTGGGTGTAATCCGCACGTTTACCTGAAATAATTGTGCAGTGGCATCTGTTAAGGTTTAGCTTCCTAAGCCAAACTTCATAACACATCCCTTCCACAACAAACAACAGATGTGTTTACTTTTTGTCTTTTTGCAAGTACACCGACTTTGTACAAAGGATAATGGCTAGTCAGAATATATTCAAACCCATTTTGGGCCAATTTTACGAAGGACGAAGGACTTGGTCCAGCGACAATCTAAGCATCAGGAATGTATAAATAGGGTTTTTTAAGGCGTTTTATGGACCCGATTCGGGTCCCTAGAATTTCAAATCGGGTCCCTAAAATCAGATAATATCGGGTCCCCAGAATCAGAGAAATCGGGTCCCTTCAGATCCACACTGGGTACTTAACATTTTACTTAAAAAAAACCTGGTATAAATAAGAGCTAAAGATGCCTATTCAGTAGGCGAAATACATACTCTTTAAACACTGTATGTGGTTTGAATATTTCCTGTGAAAGAACACCTTTTCATGCATGATATTAAGNATGTTAAAAATAATTGCACTTGCAGAAAATGGCTATCAAAATAAAGGGAAAATCAAGTATAATTTTCAAAAGTTAAATACATTCAATTTTATTATCGAGTCGCGTGGTGGTTGAGCCCATAGATTAGTAAACATATTAAAACTAAACCATATGAAATCATCAACAAATATCCATTGGAAATAATGGCACGCGTGCTTTACATAAGACATAAATCAAACAAAAGTGAGCATCACTTTATATTGACATAATGCATGACTTACAGCAAACTGAGGTGTAAGGATTTATCTGCAATGGCAAGTAATCGGTGTTTTCTGTCGCTTCTTCCCTCTTTTGGCCACAAGATTTCACCATTATGCAACAATTTCAACAGAACTGTTCAGGCCAAGACCTAAATAATCTTTACTAACGTATCTGTTTTTCGAAATTTCGAAATTATGTTTTGTTCATTATCACTGAAAACTCGTGAATTACTTTTGCCAAAATGTAGATTGAAAACATTTTCGACTGTTGTCTGTGCCGACTTTTCGACTATTGTTGGTGTACAGGGTGGGCCATTAGTACCTACCCATCCATATATCTTACATATCCAGTGCATCTGTGTGCTGTACCTCATTCTCGCTGTGTAATATCACGCCATGTTCTCTGAGAAATTTTTCTCAACATCGCATGGGATATTGTTCCAAATGCCGTGGTAACAGCTGCCATCTATTCACCATTAGAGTGATAGCGTTGTTTAGACACAATATCCTTATACGAATCCACAAGGAGAGTTGCCACATGCTGTCATGTGCGGACTTCTTGCAAGCCATTTCATGGGTGCTGGGGATGTTACAGAACCACGACCTACCAACTTGTCAGGAAAATCAGATAATCCCATAGACTGCGAGAGGCCTTGGGCTCCATAACGTAATAACAAGGTTAGGCAAGCACTTACAGAGCTTTGCCCTTTGCACCAACAGTAAGCTTCATTAGAAAGATGACATTCTAGTTTCTTAAACTATTGGACTGATCGCAAGGTAGTCATTACACGTAATGGAAAAAGGGAGGTGGTGACGTATTGAGAACGCTGCACTTTGCACGGATGAAAATATTATTGAATGGCATCAGTTCGAAGTGTGGTTCTTGACAGCTATCGAGAAACGAAACCGTAACATTGTCACAAGAAGCGTACGAAAACATTACAGCCCTTCCCCAGGCAAGTCTGATGTTCTTCTACACTAGAGCATGCGAAGAAAAAGGAATTTGAATACCACCGGAAATCTCGAGCTACTGANACATTTGTAATCTGTCTAGCATGTCGCACTTTTGTGTACTTCGTAACGGTTGTGACAAACATTGCCACCTGCGCCAAAAGAATCAACTGAATTCAGGTAGCAGAAGTGCAATTTATGTGAAAATATATTCATGCCACAGCCTGATCAATGAATATATGAAGTTAGCGTGCGTGATTTCAACAAAGACAACATTATTAAGTGTGCCGGACATTAGATGCTTGTGTCATTGATCGCGCAACTAACCTTATTTCGGTGAGCCTAGCTAGGAGGTCGCCTATTATGTCGGACCTTGCGATTCAAGTGGCATGCAACATCGCTGACGGGACGATTGCTGGCTTCCACATGAAGACAACCGACATATCACGTCAGGAAAGAAGGTGCCTAATAATGCTTGCACTGCGCTGCCCTGATGTTTACTATTCGCTTGTGAAGCATCAATTAATACAGAGCGGATCCTGGCAACAAGGTCAGTAGCCACCCTCGAATTCGCATCTGCGCTAAGCTTGTGGAAGGCGACGTGAAAAGCATTGTATGCTCAAAAACATGGCAAAGACTTTTGGACATTGCTATTGTTTGCGTACAAGATTAAATACAGTCCTTAATCCTTCGGCAATCGTTTCGATCACGGCTGCCGTTGTGACCATGAACACCAGAACCCTGAACAGGTGCCGCTACATCGCAGGAGGTTCAATTTCCTTAAATTTGTGCTTGTCAGTGCCTGGGTGGAAAAAAGGAAGCTTAGTTTGCAGTAGTAGCTCGATCAGGTCAGATGCGTAAGCATCTTTTGCGCTCAGCATGTGACGCATTACGTCACACGCTGGTGCTGGCGCACAAATTTGTACGGCGATCAAAGACTGTGACAAGACTTCGGCAGACAAAGCTGCTTTCGCCTTTCCTGAATTGCAATCGGCCTGGTGCAGCTTGTATTTTGTCCTGAATTCCAAAAAAGATAAAAGTACATTTGCGTTGGTCAGCCCAGAATCAAATGTTTTGAAACATTTCAAAATAGGGCTTTTGGGCAAACGGGAACAAAACGGTTTTCGTCAACCGGTAAGCTTTTGAGTTTGTTTGGCCCAGCACTTGCAGGGTTGTGGCAATGTTAGTAAAAGGTTTACCTAGATAGTGTATTTCAAAAAGTAGGCAATGCGAGTTGTAAAGTTTATGCTAAAACTTTTTTGTAAGAATTCGAAGCAATCGCAAAGCCACGTTGTGATATCGAATGTGAATACTTGTATCAGATACCGCTGCGAAAGCATCTGATCTTGTTCAGCAACGAGGGACTACTTTATTGAGATAACTCGGTGACCCTACTGAAACAACAAACATGCATCGAAGATTCACGCACAAACATATCCAACCTGGATAAAAGTCTTTCGCCTTGGATAGCTTGATAATAGCGCCCGAGTCCTTCTGCAGTTGTACAATTATCTGTCCGCCTTTACCAATCACAGCTCCAGCAGCGTATCCAGGTATAAGAACTTTTAGTATAAGTTGGCCTGGTGACGGCGGCGTTCCAGACAGCCCATTCTCCATAGGGGCATCTGTAATTTAATCCACAGTAAAAACAATTTCGTAGAAAATGTGTCTATTATTGCGGCAATGCAGAGACAACAACTGCGCAACAAACCCTGTGTCATGTCCGAAAGAATACAGCGACCTAAAGTATCGAAAACTAAATTAAATATCGTCAGTTTTTCCAGTGAACCTTGAAAAGCAAGTTGATCATGTTAGCGCAACAGCCTTGCTGCTTCCCAAGGAGTTTCTGACTTGAACATATCAAGATCCTAGAGAATGCTGTAATTACACTATTTATGCTACACTAGAAACACCGAACAATATTGTTCTTTAACATTAAGTGAGAGAAAAGAGTTGTGTTCTCACCGTTAAACTCCCTAGGAATAAAATGTCCGTATTCTCCATAAGGGCTGTACACATCCGCCATGTACTCATGGCCAGTACATCTGTAGTCCATCGCAAGTGGTTCAATGCAGTATTTTAGTTAGGTCAAACAAAAAACACAGCCCCTCTCTTTCTGCTGTACCGCAGACTTGCAAGCAAATCATAAAACGAATAACCAGTTAGTGAACGTGCATGTCTAGCACCTGCGATTTGAACCTGCTTCTGAAAATCCTTTCAGACATTTAAAGATTTTAAAGAAAAAATAGCAAAACGTTTTTCCCAAGTCTACGTTTTCCAAATCTACAGCTTGCATAAAACGATTCAAGGCTGCCATGAATTTAGTCCACACTGCCCTTACTAATGTTCTTCCGTGTATGTAAGCACAGCTTGCACAATGTTGTGCTTACTTCTCACACTGTCCACGAAGTGAAGGTATATACCGTTTGGCGAAGGCACAGCGCCTCGTAAGCGATTACACTGAAAACGCTTACATGTGCTGAGGGCTGCAGAGCAGAAGCACAACGTTGCAATTTAAGCCAGCAACACGAGACAAAGAAACAAGGATTTCTGCGGCTCCCACTTTTATTCTTAAGGCAGTATTGCCGACGTCATGCTAAGAAAACATTTCCCTCGTGCAGTCAGACAATTTAAATGGCCTCGACAGAGATTTATATATATACCGCATTGAGAACAATGCAATACACAATAAAGGTTGAAACTTCCATTTAATAACAGCATAGCTAACAAGCAAACCAACCAGCATTTCACTTCAATTTCAAATTGGTCACCATCATTTTTCGTTTCGAAATACTAAAAGGTTGAACTTAAATATTTAAGAGCGACTACTTCAGGTCACTGATTATTGTACAGAGAAAAACTGACAATGTTGCTAGAATCGTGTGTAACTGCTAGAGCTCATGTTAAACAAGAAAATCAAGTCAAACTGCCATGCAAGTACATTCAAGCTGCCTTGTAACTTTTTGTTCAGGTGAAAGAACTGCAGCTAATTGTTTTCACGCATTCATTCATTCAATACTTTGCCCAAAACAACTCCATCTCTGTTTCTATGCAACCGACGATGTCGTTATTTGAAGTCCTGTGGAATATGTCCTTTGCAACGCTCGGAAAAAAAAACTCAGTTTAGCCTAAGTTTAAAACCTCATTCATACATTGCGCCCTGACCTTACTGAACAAAATGAAACGCCAATTACTGGGCATGTTCGAGAGGGAACAAAAGCTGTGGAAGTTTTATGAGTGCCAATAAAACTGTGGTACT
>JGI24159J19872_10000453_pt1 | contig 36088 bp, 16 predicted proteins | sample Ectturendosymbi4_FD_19872 | JGI IMG/M metagenome (IMG submission 19872) | reverse complement strand
TGAAGTGAACCAGTCCTCATTCTGTTGCAAATGTATTGCAAACGTGTGCTGTGTTGATAATCGTGAAGAAATAAAAAGCTGCACTAACAATGACCTCAGCTAGCTGCGCGTTTAGATATCGCACGAAGCAGACGCCAGCTCGTGTCGTCAATTGTTGCGTCATAAAAAGTCAAGTCAAGTCATGCGAAAGAAATTCAGGTTGAAGGTGATGGCATTACTGATGTTTTCAAGGACAGCTAGTATTTGTGCAATGACTTTTCTTAAACAACAGATTTACTTTTAACATCGTTATGATATTGGCTAGGATTGGGTTACCCGGGCAACGAGAGTTTCTTTGCAATCTGGTATCAGGATATAATTCTGTCGGTCAACCGGATGAATATGTCGTTACTGAGGCGTTTTGCGTGAATTTAGTAAGTTTGGATATTGTTTTTTTTCCAGATTGGGGCGAACTAAGTTCTACTCAACCCCGTAATTAATAGTTTTTACAGAAAAGTGCTTTCACGTTGTAAGATGAAGCTTGCGTTGTGCTTCATAGAAATGCGTTGGAGAAGCAGTAAATGTTAGAAATGCATTATTTTTTCGTATATACTCGTACAGTGCATGTGTGTATGTTTACAATATAACTGTGTCTTGGTTTCACAACCAAATCATCTCGCAAATCTCCTGAAATCAATTGTCTTCCTTTTAGCGGTTATTAACGGTTAGCTAAAATACAGATACACGGATATATCCGTTATCCGGGTAGTAAAAAGTATTGGTATCCGAACTAACTCCAATATCGACCTGACCTGATACTCACTCTGATAAATTCCAGCTTCACACAACGTAGTACGGATTGTATATACACTCGTATCTTTTTCTGCGCAATCACAACGTAACAACTCTCTGCGATGCCACTTTCAAGCACATCCGGGTTTCCGGAATCTACTTCAGTTGATAAAGCAGTTGCAGCATGGGAGTGGACAGTTAGTTCTGGAGTGCCGTGATTCATAGCAGTTTCACTTTGTTTGAGCAGCAGGCAGGCTGGCCGCGCTCGCACACTTCAGTTCTGCTGTTGCTTTGATGTCTGCTTTTCCTTTGCTTCTGTGGATGCGCAGAAATAGATACCTGGCGAGTATATGTGTTGGGAAACTTAAAAAATATGCCGCAGCATCGTAACGGCGGAAAAGAGCAGGCTGCAGTGCGGGACGGTGAGGCAGTGAAGACCGGCAGGCGTAATGAAAATCGCCGATGTTCAGAAGCAGGCAGAGAAAGTGTTTGTTTGGAATGAAGATATCGTTTTCATGGCAGTAAAGGATCTTTTTTTCTTTATTAAAAGCTTGCAATTGCGCCTCCGGTTTCATAGTGATTTCTATACACATTCACTGCTGCCTAGCATACAGCAGCTCGCTGAAGTATTATTTTTTCTCGTGTGCCTAATACGTTTAAACCTATGGGTTACAGCGATTAAACTAAAGATGTAGCGCTAAGCACTTGCCCATGTATCTTCATTCTCCACCATTAAAACGTTTTATCTAATCATCAGTTGGTGCCGGAACCTGGCAGAACTTCTTGATTAACGAACGTAGCTTAGCAATCTGCCATGGGACCACATCGGCTAAAGCTTTTATTTTGACAGTTTGAAATTTAAACTTCGCACATATTGCTCCATCGCGAGGTGCAGTGTACTTGTTTTTAGGAAAAGGAATTATTATTTATGATGCCCTGTTGACGCCCGGAAGGAACACGGACGCTGGTGGTACGATGGACCAAATTGGGCCAAAAATTCTCCCAACATTACTGAGGCTTACGCGGAAACGTTTTAGGAGCTCAGGCGTGTTTTTCAACATCTCAGCAATTATTCTCAAGCTTATCTAACCGGCAAAACGAGCTTGTGGTATTTGGAAAAATTTGTTTTGTCGAAAACAAACAATTTTTTCCCATAAACGTGGCAAGGTACCCATGTTAAAGACACCAAATAGGTAGGAAAAATGAATGATTCCGCCAATATCCTTATTGGCAATCAGTTGAAGATTAAAACCGTATTTTGTTCGAAGCTTGCGGTTCTACATGCAACAAGTAAATTAGGTTGAGACATGAAAATCTTCAAAGATATTTTTACATTCTTCAGGCACAAGGTCCTTCAACCAAGGGGTCGGCAAACACCGGGCCGCGGCCAGGTCCGACCAGCGGGGGGGCAGTGGTGCCCGGCCCCCCCATTTCACGTTTAGCCCCTCGGTTGCTGCATACATCCAATACTGTATTTTAAATATGTGGCCCCCCTTCTGGTTTTTGGCCCCCCTGCTGCGAAATCCTGGCGACGGGCCTGGCCACGGCCCGATGCCGGTCCGTGAAGAAATTGTTACCGGGCCGTGCGGAACAAAGGCCAAATTGGTCCAAAAGTAACTGGAACGACAGGCATAAGGAACACACTGCAGGTGCCATTGAGCAACATAATTCCTACAGATCAGAGCATCTTATTACGGCAAAACAAGCCCAGATCTCTCACTGAATCAGTGCCACGGTCTATGGAAGAAATCCTTTCTCAGCAAAGAATGTTTTGTTCTCTAGCACAGGGATCTTGCGCAATCTTCGCCTACCTTTTTTTGTTCAAGATTGTTCACGTGGTCTTAACACGTTCTTTTTTCATTCGTTTTTTACTTGCAAACTTTTTATTGGTGCACTTTAATCATGTGATTTAGTTCTTTGTCCGGGCCATACTTCCTTCTCAAGTTAACGCCCTTGTTGACAACAAGGCAAAGGTGCCTTTTTATTAGTTTCGGAATTTGCCCCTTTTGCTTTTTACTTGTTTCTATGATTATCACTTTCATGATTACATACAATGAATATTCATAATACGGCAAAAACACAAAATATCACTGCACATGTTTCAACACTGGTCAGTCTCATGAGTGCTGAATTTTTTCAACAATGTATGGCACAAGCCGCCTTCTTTCCCCGTGTCTCATAGTGCATTGATGGCTGGTTTCTTCTTCTGGCAATTGGCCTGATTCTTGTAGTGCATTGAAATGGTCCGAATCTCGCATACTTCTTTCAATTTTTTCTCTGGTCAGCGTTGCAAATGTAGTATCTTCCTTTGCGTGAGACTAGCGAGAGCTGGTATTCATCATCAGTGTAGTCTTTCAAGATTCGGTAGGTTACCATTTCGTCATGCTGTCAGCAATTTTTAAGCATACACAATTTTTGTTCTTGTTTTGTCCTTTTTAGGGTTCAGTTCTCGTTAGTGTCAGTAAACAGCTTTTCCTCTTCTCGTTCCGTAATTAATGTCATTTCTTTAGCCAGCATGTTATGGATGAAACCTTCCATAACAAAATCAAGGTGAAGAGCTCAAGCTTTAGGGCACTTTGAACAACCTGTAGTTGCTCTCCAGAAGGCTAGTCATGAAGCTGAAGAGGAAAACGTAGGAGTCTGGCCATGCGAGTGTCGATAGCTTGGATTTTGAGAACTCGTGCTAACTTTAGAACAGGGATGGGGAACTTATTTACTATCACTGGCCGCATAAATTGTGGATTATTGCTTGCGGGCCGCAAATAACAACTGGTTGTATCCTAAAATTCTACCTTTATCTTACTATGAGAGATGGACGCTTCTTATTACATCCTACCTTAAGTGCGTGCTCATCATGGGGTTTCGTGGCTTCGTTTTGACGAGGTGCAGTGTTCTAAATTGGGTAACAGAAATTCTGATGCGGGCCATATCAAATGTTGTCGCGGGCCGCACGTTCCCAATTCCTACTTTAGAATGTATTTTTGTAATTTAGTTTTGAACATGTTTGTGAAAATCGGATGCGCGACTTGACTAAGAAAAGTTCTTCGAAAGAAAAATCAGCACTTATTTCCAAATTTTAGATAAACTTGATGCTCGCCATGCTGAGACGCATCAACTACCAACAGCATGCACAGCCTTAAAACTATTTTTCAAAACCCTTTACAATAGATTCTATTGATTGTGTGTTTGAAAAATGTATTTTCGCAAACAGTGATTCCAGAAAACTATATAGCCTACTTGTACATTTTGTCTAATGCAATGCGTGCGCCGTTTTCTTTGTTGCGCAACGTGCTTCGGGTGAAGGCCGTGTTGACACATAACAACCATTTTTGTTTTTCCCTACTTTTACATTTCAAAACTCTACATGTCATTACGCATTTTTCATAAGTAATAATCATTTAATAGTCAGTTCATTGCCAAATTAAGATTTTTTTAACACAACCTACTATTATATACAGTTATATTCTTAACAGCGAAGAAATAGTAAAGACAGATGTTCCCAACAATACATAAAATACAGTTACCGCGACTTGCAACACAAAATATGCACTGTAAGTATGAAAACGCACCTTTTAGTTCTTGTATAAACCCACCACAGGCTAATGCCATTAAAAAATACCACTTAATAATTGCAGTGGAAAAGTTGCTTCTCACTTAGGAATGAATCAGCTCTTCTGCTAAAAAATAAAAAAATTATCATCATGTTTTCAAATGTAACTGCAGCAATTCCGAAGATATTCAGAAAACACTTGCGATCTGTGACATGATGATTAACTCCACACCTAATAATGAAGTGTTTGTGCCCAATCCCAATATTCTCCACTTTTAAAAAAGCCTTTCATCTGTACGGTAATCTGCACTACAACTGATTGTAGATATAAATTAGCAGCTCCGAAAAGATCAAGGATTATTTATTTGTTGAAAAAATATGCTCTGGACAAGTGAACAATGTATATTAGTTACAACTTCACGACAATATGTCGTTGTGGCTTGGGTGGCCTTTACTTTTACAAATGACTGTATAGGTAATAGACGATTAATTAGAAGTCACTGTAGAAAACTAAAACGTATAAAAGATTTTTTTACACCCCTCTCTTATCTTGGTGGCCCTTTTATCACGTTCATCAGTTTTTTTTAAGGAAAATGTTAGGTACCTGGTGTGGATGTAGGGACCCGATTTCTCTGATCCTAGGCACCCGATTTTCTCTGATTCTAGGAACCCGAGGATAATTTCTCTGATTGTAGGGACCTGATTTGAAATTCTAGGGACCCGATTCTGGGCCCTAAAACGCCTTAAAAAAACCCTGACATTCATTACTTTTTACGTCATGTTTTTCGAAATCTCGTCTCTGATCTGCCGGCTTTCCGGTTTTTGCTAACTGATTTTAATGTGTTGTAGTTCAATAAAAGGCACATTTTGGTGGCATGCTTGCCGATGCCGAATTCTATTTTCTGACTACAGGACTTATTTGGATATTTTTAGTGTTTCTAACTGTGGAACGCCAAGCCGCACGGTCGCACCTAAACCACTTTGACAAGAAATACCTTGCGACTGCTTCCAAAAAACAGCTCATATAGTTACTGTAGCATAATCGAACAAAATACAGTAGCGACTCCAAACATGGGGCACATAGCCCACAGTTGGGCAATTGGATGTTTTGAAAGGGCCGTTTGAATGTGAACTTATTGGCGGATTTTTGGTGACCGGTAAAAATGTATGGACAAATGTTGCATTTATTCTCTACACAAAGAGTAGTTAACTTTAAAAGTAATGACATTCTCTTGTGGGCATCAAGAATTTGAAGATGATTATGTGGGCCACACACAAATAAGTTTGAGAAATACTTATCTACTTTATGTCGTTTAGACACAGCCAACAATGTGTCGGTGATCTTGAGTTTCAAAACGTAAATAAATTGTTGAAATGAGCGTGTAGCTTGAGTGCTTTATTTACCTTCATATTCCCTAAGCATTAATTCAAAGCAGCTTCTTTTGGTCCTTGAGTAGCATGGCTCTGGAATATTATTCGGCGGGCTGCGCCACTGCTTTGTCACCTCAGTTGTTAAATAAATTTTAGACGGTTTGTAGAATTTTTTGCAGATTTTTTGAATGAGTTTTTTCAGATATTCCGAAAGAGTTTGCATAAACACTGAAAGCACTGACAGTGCAACAAATGTTTAGAAAAGGAATCAATAAAAACTTGGTAATACAAGGGTTAGTTTTTGCAGCTGGTGCGGGTTCGTTTAATGCGCACCTTCAAAGCTAAAGCATTCAANACTTAGGTCACACTTCCAAGAAGTGGAATTTTAAGAAAACGATGATTTGTCAACTCGCTATCCTACATGNAAATAATCATTCTTTGCACGCNGTCTGTATAAACCACGTTCTACACAAAGCTGCTATTGCAAATAAACTAAACCATGCAGAAGGAAGCTCAGCCTACAATACAGGTAGTCAATAATTTATTCAGGGAGTTTACACATGAAACATAGATCAAAACAACCCATTTCTAAAATCTAAAATGATGCATGAAAATATCGCGCAGAATTTGCTCTGCTTCTCCCCCTGGTTGCGGGCCTGATTCAGCTTACTCGCGCATAAAACCCTGGGAAAGACAGTTTTGATCTTATTATTGCTTGACCATTCTCTCAGTTCTTTATAAGATTCCAGCGAGAAACCAGCATTGATAAAGGTGATTGATAAACCTGCAGCAATCTATTCATAAACTAAATGCATTCTATGGGTATGCCTGCAGTCTAAGTTTCATCTATATGTGCATACACTGCAAAAAAAAAAAATTCCTATATCCTACCTGTTCAATGACTTCAGTTATTTCCAGATCATGTCTTTTTTAAAAAAGAACATTCCAAATTGACAACATAATTCAAAAAATACTCATTTAAAGTTTAGGTTGTTGAAAAAAGACCTTACGTCAGTAAAACAGCACCAAAAAGATTTTACAAATGCACCAAAAGTAGTTATGAACGTGGCTTGTTATAAACTGGGCTGTTATGAACGTGGTCTATTATGAACGGGTCTGTTACGAACAGGTCTGGTATGAACGTGGTCCGTTTTGTATGGTATGTTATGAGTGGCCTGATATGAACAGGTCTGTTTTGAAAGGGTATCACCACCAGCAACACTGTTAAGGCTAAATCCTGCACTTCCGACAGTGGTAGGCACAGGTCCGTAACTAAGCGGGGCGCAGGGGGCTTCTACCCTCTGGAAAAATGTGTTAGAAAGGTCATAGTATGTGCAAACTCTGATTGTATGTATAACCTTATTTTTCGTACATGCTATCGATGCAAAATTTGAGCCTCCACAGAACACTCTTAGCCCTCCTGATGCCCCGGGCTGGTCACGGGCCTGGGTGGGCATATTGTCTCGACCGGGTACTAGTGCTCAGTAAAGATAAAAATGATAGTCCCTAAAAGGTTTCTTAAAATAGTCTTCATTCTGTAAAAATTGCCAGCAATGTTAAAACACTATTTATCGAGACTTCCCTGAAACCTCCGTAGTACCGGGGTTTTCCGGAAGGCCGCCCAGTCTTTAGTCCGCCCACGGGCACTTATTTTAGGAGGGCGTTTATATGGTGCTAAGATTTCAGTTGAATACTATTTGTACCTGTTCCCTTACACTGTATGTCCAACTTTATACAGAGTTTGAAAACTATTTAGATATTTGTGCCTTGACTAAAACTATAACCTTGACTAAAACTTTGAAATAAATATGGATTATGCATACATCTATTNTGTATGGATGTTGTGTGCATGTGGAGTTGTTCAGACACAGGCAATNTGCAACTGCCGTATAACNGCCCNGGCGGTTATTTGGTCCACGTCTTATTTTCTCAATGTGTCTATTTTCCTATTAACGGCCCTGGGCGGCCTTCCGGAAAACCCTGGTACGTGACAACGAAAATGGAAAAAATAGAGCAAAAACGTTCAGGTAGCATCAAACGAAATTAGGGTACATCGGCAATGATTCAAAAGTGGTGCAAGTGTCCAGCAACGCTCTCCAGGACTGGCGTTTCATAATTAAATCACAAGTTGTGAAATTGATTAGGTGCTGAGTGAACCAACAATGTCATGTATACGCTAGAGCAGAAACGAGTAGAGGCGAGGTGAAGTGCGAGTGTGCCACAATGAGATCACAATTTGATGCTCTTAAAGAAACCCTGTAGTTTTTCATGTGACCACCTGGAATTGTCAAAAAATGATCCGTGAATTCTATCACACACTGTCCCGTTAAAAATACCACGATTTCTTGAAAACAGGATGTTTTGTTACATCCCTAATTGTTTTTTTGTTTCAGGCCATAAAAACTACAGTAATAAAAACTTGGATGGCACTGTTGCTTTCTAGACAAGTATGGTTGGTTCACTGAGGCCGTGTTTAACACGTGGGGCGAGGACCAAAGTTGGAGAAGTAACTTTTCTGGGAACTTGTTGGGTCTTCTCCATCTACTTCGTTTATCTGTTTGCTTCAAAGCAAAACGACAATGGAAATGCATATCACACAGTTATTGAGAAGAAAGAAGTGTTTCTGAACCGGACAGATTCAAACTCACCTGCTGAACACTCCTGCAGAGAAGAGGTGATTTTCCTGAGTAGGCTACAATCTACTAATTTTTTAGCAAAAATATGTTGTTTTCTTAGTTTCGAGTAGGTAAAATGAAATTTCACTACTTTTGGCTCTCCCTTGTAAAATATTTTTGGCTACCTCTGGAAAAAATTCACTATTGGCCCCCCTAGAAAATATCCTTCCGACGCCCACGTCTGTAGGGATAAATATAAATAGGCAGCGTTGTTGTCTGGGGAAGACATAAAAGCGTTGGCGACGACGTCTAGGAAGGAACGTAGGCCCCTAGTATTACGCAAAGCTTTTGGATGTTGAGGGCCAAGCAACAGACCACAAGGGCGTCACCAGGTTTAGGTTGTTGCGGGTCAAACACAAAACAGGGTGAGAGGACATTCATAAATGCCATCCAAACCGTTGTAGTGAAAGGAATCTATAATGAGAACAACGAAAAAGAAGCAAATTTTTCCAAAATTTCAGCAAAAGACTAGAAAAGAGGTCATCACTAAACCTGATTGTCAAATTAAGCAAACTTCAGAAAATTCTGCACTTCACTACAAATCCCCACATTGCGCCAAAACTACAGTTTTTGACTCTACCACAAGCGGCGCGCATGGATTGCAAATGAGTTTACCACCAGGCACTTCTGACCCCACTCATTGGCGCCAACCTGCAGGTGTCGAATTTCTTGAAACCAAGCGAATGCGAGCGGTGCTGGTCAGTTTTCAGTCGTAAAAGAGTGTGTTGACAAACTCTAGGGTTGCTGTAAGCTTTCGGGGAATCAGCCGGCTGTGATCTGTTTTCATCTTTTTGCGATGATTCAAACTTGCACATATCTCTATTCCAGTAACTGGTCTCCACAAAATTTGAGAGTTTAAATCCAGCAGCAAATTTGTAATAGGAAATCGATTTCACGTAACACTACGCATCTTCAATCCTAGTCTTATTCAAATTTGAATATGAATCTAGGACTGAATACGAAAGCAGTCGCTCCGCAGGGACTACAAAGTTAGTATAAAGAAATTTTCTTTCTGTATGCATCAACGTCTGCAGCACCATCCGTAGCGATTAGCAAGCCACGGAGCGTCACCAAGTGTCCGCTGAGATAAAAGTTGACAAATATTCATCAAACAGCGGAAAAGAACGAGGTGCTGCAGAAGCGTAGTTCGAGGCTGCTTTGGTTTTTTGGCTGCTTTGTTTTTTTTCGAAAAAAAAGAGTTTTTCGAAAAAAGTGGGAACATTAGTGTCAGCAATGCAGTTTCGAAAGTGGAAACGCACTGAGCGGTATTTATCGTCACCAAAGACGAAACGCAACGAGGTACATGAGTCGTAGTGGAGCCACTTCAAAACTTTTTGAGGAAATAAGACACGCCATTTGCTTTTGTGCTTTGTCCTTCTAATTACCGAGTGAATAATTACATCTTGTTTTTTAAACAAACAAGAATCCTTTAATAAAAAAAAGTATTGTTGTATGAAAATCTATCGGCCTGAATTTCAATCTTTTGTATCTACTTGACTGTCTTTGTTTAACCGTTGCCACTTAAAAGTTCATTGATTTCACAGTTATTTATGTTGCAAACGCATTTTATTGAAAATGTTCTCGTATTTGTTTTTGTCTCTAGCCAATTACGGCAGGTGTTGCTTGCTACACTCGTGGATATTTGTTTAATGTTTATTCTTACCTCTATTGTTTGCAGATAAACCATTCATATGACAAAGACATGCCACTCATTTTCATTGGGGGAATGCCCAGAAGTGGAACTACTCTGATGCGAACCATGCTTGACGCCCATCCAGATGTTAGATGTGGACAAGAAACGCACGTCGTGCCGAAAATTCTTTTGATGAGACATGAATTGCTCACGTAAGTCAATTGGTATATTTGAATTAGTTCCTGTCGGGATGAGCTCTAGACAACTGGCATGAAATGGTTTACCAGTGAGCCACGTCTTTGTCAGATGACGCCGGAATTGAGTGAAAACATAAGTGTGACTAAACTGCAATCCACTCAAATCCAGAATAAAACTAATAGAAATCGAAATTGAAAGTGAACAATGCAACAATACATTTCTACAAAAACTTTGTGGTGGCTGTCCAGTGCTTCAGAGATCGTACAGCGGCTGGCGACCACCATACTCCTGTAGCTGAAAACTAACCACTCGTGCTGAAAGAAAGCTTGTGAAGAAAATCTAAAGTTACAAGAAGAGCGACTGATTTGACAATTCAATCATATTTTTGCATTAAGGTATGCCCTATAGACCATACACAGGAAAACTGCACTACTGCAAGATTATTTTTTTTAGCAAACCTGATTCGCCAGTTGCATCCCAAACATAAAGTTTCCAACTTCTGCAAACATTTACTATAACCAGTTTTAACAATAGTGATTTGAAACTTCGCTTCTCGCCGAAACGTGCGTTGTATTGGTATTGTACTAGTACTTGTTGTATTGGTATTTTATTGTATAGGTGCTCAATCAGTTACAAACGAAAATGCAAACAGGTGAAATGTTTTTAGAAAGCGAGGTACCAATATGGAATGTTAAAATGAATTGGTGACGTCGTAATTACGTTATTTCAAAGCTACTTTGCAGCCATACAGGTGATACAGTAATAACGGAGTGCTATTGGCAATTGATTTAATTATATTCAACGGATTATTACTTAAATTCGCAACATCAGTATGGAATACAATGGTCTTCGCTTAATAAATCCGCTTCGCCCACAGTTAATTTTAGCTTTAATGAGGTCGATTTTAATAACCGGCGTCATAAAAATAAGTGCAACAAGAATCACAAAAAATTAATATGAAAACGTTCCTGCAGAACAGTAACACACGTTTGTGCGACAAATGCTTGTGTGATGCAACAAATAATTGACTATGCGGTAATCACAATTGAAAACGCTCGATTTGATAATGTTGGTAAATCACAATTTGGATCGAATGAGATTACACTGATGCACTTCATTCAAAAAATCATTAAAAAATGCTCATTTTGAACAAAATAGATTTATAATAATGCGGGTTTCGGATTTTTCAACAGGAAAGTCAGGCCCGCAACCAGCTTGGGACACCAGGAGGGGCGAAAAGTGTTCCGATAGGGGCCCAAAATTTTTGAACTATGTCCAATATTTTTAAATTATGTCCAACACATTTTTCCAGGGGGGCGAAAAATTTTCTATGGGGGTTCGCCCTCCCTGTTTACGGGCCTGCGGAAAGTATTGACGTAAACATTCCCTCCCAAGACAGGCTGTTTGCAATATACGGCTGAATTCATTGTTTGTGGATTGATTACGCGATATCTGCTGCACTAAAAATAGTTTCGTAGCTGTCATCATTTTGTTGATTTGTAGTCATTTTATTGACAGTAATGCCTTTCACTGATATAATAGTACTGATGATTATTCTGTAGTACTAAAACAGACTAAACCAACCCATGCATAGTGTGACAAGTGCAGGTTACTGTGTGCATCACATGCAGAACAACTTGTTTACGAATCGGCTGTAACAAAATAAATCCATTAAAGTGAAAACGTTCATGACCTACTGGTCCAGTCAACTTATACAGCAGGCAGGAATCTTAAAGAGTACCATCAATAGCGGTGAAATGCTCGTTGCATCCACTAGTGTCACAGCGCAGTGACATACGACAAAGCATTAACGTTGGTCAGAAAACACGTTTCAATCAGTTCCATACTGTTTGACCACAACAAGTATCAATACAGAAATTTTAAGTCTCTTTAAACATTTTGATTGACTCCTGGACATACCATAGCGTCGACTCTGGATCCTTCTCTGGCGTAAAATGCAAACTCCGGTTTTCCTGCTTCGCGACCGTCTCTGATTTACATATATTTTCCATATCCGAGGAGGTTTGAGAAATTTTCTAAAGCGCGTTTTTCGACGTCTTCCAAGATTATTAGTTTCGCAAATATTGATGAAACGGATCCCATCACGGTTCCAAAAATTTGTTTGCAGCGTTTTTCTCTAAAAGTGAAGTTTGTTAAATTTAAGTAAATCGCGAACCCTTTAATTAAGTCGAGGATTGATAAGTTTGTGCGTCTGTTCAAATCAGGGTCAGATGGTAGACATTTGCTTTGTTGTGTTCAATGCCAACTGGGTGGGAACTTTTGTGAATAAAGGTACGACATCGAATGAAACCGTTGCTTCATCATTCTGGATTATTTCTTGCGTAATAGAAGACAAAAGAGCCTGGCGACTTTTATGTGATATTTCAATATTCCAGTGAGTGGTTTCAGCAGTGAGGATAACTCAGGCGCGGATTTGCCATTAGGCTAAAAAGGCTTAAGCCTAGGGCCCCGATTTTTGGGGCCCCAAAATTTCGGGAGAAAGGACGATTTCCAGCATTTTTGTAAGCATTTGTATTTGTCTTTTTGTTTTGGTTCAAACCACGTTTTTTTACTATGCCGCTAACAAAAGATCTGGAAATAGAAGAATGAGCGCAAAGGATTGAAGTGAATGACGATGAACATTCTCCTTTTATGGCATTGAGACTTGGTTACTGTTACGTATAATGTGTGGAACAAAACGCCTGGATGCTTTCTCAGATTACACAAGGCCAGTGTACTTCCGTTCATCCCGGGTCTATCTCTTATTGTTTTTTATGGGTAAAATACGGGGTAAAGGCAAGACCAGCCTGCACTGTAGCTAAGGCTGTAGATATTCAATGGCGCAAGATGCAGTGGCGTATCTGTGCGTAATGACGCCAATGGCAAAGTTGAAGTGTGCGTCCTTTCTAATAATTGATCTATTATATATAGGCACAATTTTTACGAAAGTTAAAACATTAAGAAAATACATGTTTTAAAACGGAAAATATTTGTATTTATTTTTGCTTCGAATTTTCAGCAAATAAAATACAAATTATATCCATAAGAACCATAACATACTTCTATGCTCATTTGTTTTTATTATGAAGTTGAAGAATATCAAAACTTTCAAATAACAACGTTGTCATAATTTATAGGCCAACGTAGTGTTGTCTGACAAAATTGTACATCTTAGAAAAAAATCAAACAATATATTGCAACTGCAAACGATAATCTCTTTTGAAAAGAAACACATTTACTTTGAATTGTACAATAAATTGTTTAATGCTAGTCATGTATCACTTGTGTTCGAAAAACACAATTCCATCGAAACATTAATGTATCCAGCCTTTTCCGGTTAAATTACACAAAAATGCTCCTTTCCCCATCAAAGCTAGATAACACAATCTGCCATGACTAACTATTAGTCATTGAGGCACGGAGGCATGAAAGGACCAGTCTCAGTTTACCTTTTAAGCGCTTCCAAGAATTTTGTTCGGAAGGGGTCAGTCAATGACGTTGCCAGTTACTGACGTCGTTTTGAGACCGACTGTTCCTTCCGTTTACTTTCCAACAGTTGAAAATTAATACAAAAATTCTCAGCAGGTTTGTTTTTGGGGGAGGGCATGCTGCAAAGTCTCGCTATTCTGTATGTTGAACACGCTTTAGCTAGAAAGATAAAGTATGACAAAATTATCAGCGATTTTGAAGACAAAAGTCCTGTCTATCGCCGATCGCCGACTATATGCAGTAACAGGCTGTTAGGTGTCATACGAAGTACAGGTGCTTTATTCAGAGCGAGCTCTTGACACTTGCAAACCGTGCAATTGCGCAGGGATCTCGGTAAATACGTAATGGGAGTGTGGTCAGATAACTTTACCGCTGGCGTTTTCGTTAGCTTCATTTTGACTGTTTTTGTTCCTGATATCGAGGGAATTAAGAATAAAGCAATATGTTTCTGAATTGGAACAACTTGTTCAATGAATGTAGCACGTGTGGTCCTAATTGTATGACATCAGTCGTCGCGAACCTTCCAGAAGGCCCACAATTTAAAATAACCTAGAGCCCCGAAAATGAAAATTCGCCTCTGGGATAACTGCTTAGCTAATCCATAAGTTGGTGAGTTTACAAACAAAATTATTGGTCGTAGGCAGGGGTGTAGTTGGCGGGAACGCGTGGGAACGGCGTTCCCACACGTATTTCATGTTTTGCTTTTAAAATGAGTTTGAAGCCGTTTTAAAATGGCAAGTTTTTTGGGTGCTTTCCCACACCATTTCTGTTAGCACTACATCCTTGGTCGTAGGTTATCGCGCAATTTAGGTAACCTGTATGGTCGACATCTTGTAGCATGTGAGGTTTCAGTCTAAACCTTGCTTCTTATGTGATCGTTTCAGCATCAAGGAGGTTAATAACGAATTTACTGACTTCTTTGCTTGTGGATGCTGTAAGGTTGATTTTGAGATATTTGTAAGTTTCTCGATCATCCAACATTTTATTGAGCTTGTTGTCAAAACAATCTTTGTCTAAAAATAAGATGACGTTACCTTTGTCGGCCTTTTCGATTATTATATTTGGATCTTTATTTAACTTTTGTAAGATCGGTGTTCTCTTTTAAGCAAAACTGATTTACTTCATTTTTTGTTCCGGATTGCCGAGGACACTTTACCATTGTTTATATCAGTTTCACTGGGAGGATTACCTCGTAATCTGTATTCAACTGAGGCAAGAATATCGTTTGCTGGTAGTGCTGTAGATGCAATAGCGGAATTCAAGCCAAGGGCTGGTACAGGGTTGCGGAGTCGGAGTCGTAAGGAGTCGGAGGTTTTTGGGTGGAGTCGGAGTCGGATTCCTAACAACACTGGGAATCGGAGTCGGATTTTTTTGTCCGATGCCCACTGCGGATGCCTAGTTGGATTATTTTTACATCACACTCCTACATTGGGAATTCCTGTTGAAATGGTACAATTTCTTTTGTAACTTTTATTGAAGCAGATTTATTGCTGTGTACCACGATTTCCATTGATTTTAACAGCCAAATTTAATTCCCTTCATGTTAAGGAGTCGGAGTCGGAAATTTAGGCAAGGTCGGAGATTTTACAAACTCGGAGTCGGATATTTTACCTCCGAATCCGCAACCCTGGCTGATGCATCAACTTGATCTTCAGTTAATTCCTTTTGAGACAGATTATCCACCTATTTTTCATAACTTTATTCTGTTGAGGGAATTTGTTTTGTGTAATGATTGCAATGCCTTTTCATGTTTCAACAATTTATTGTTACGTATGCTTTTCTATAAATTTTTCGTAATGACGAATTGTGGATAAATCATCTTCGGAAAATGAATCTTCCAAAAATTTCAAAAATTTGTTTTTGTGTAGCCAACGTTCACTTATACCCTTGTTCGAATAGTGAATTTTATTCTTAAGAAACTAGAACCATGCAGTGTGCCTCGCCAATTCTTCACCTTCAGATGAATGCAACAGATATTTCACATATAAGCCTTTTAGAAGTATCTTTCTTTGTAGGTGAAAAGTTAAGACTTACGGTTATAGAAATGCCTTGCCCTGCATTTAAGTACAGTACTTACGTGTACATGCAAGTACTTTGGATCCACATAAGTCCTTCATTCTTCAACAAATGCTGTTCTTTCTGCTGATATGTTTCTCGTAGCAGTTGCTACCAGGTTTAATTTCAAGTAAATCCCCTTCAAGTTTTAATCAACCGTCACTCAGTTCCTTCAGATGTTGACTTCTTGTCAGTGTACATCACATTGTCCATTGCTTTTTTGTTATTGGTAAATTGCATGAAAGGTGGTTTGCCTTGATAAAGCCTATCTAAATAGTTGGACGAAACGTCAGCAAACAAACAAAATGAAAGCAATCTCCAGAAGAGAGACTTGATTCACATTTTATTACAGTTTAATTTCGTGCCATCGAAAATAGCGTATTTATTAAATTTGTTTACGTAAGATATAAAATAGTTGCGGAAGACTCTTCTTGGTGTGACGAAAGCAGAACTATCTGTGATTGCAATATCTTTGCTAACACAGTCTTTGCCATATTATGAAATATAATGGGATGTTACCTGCTTTCAGTGCTTGGTAATTCTTCAAACTCTCTGACCGAACCTGATTCAGAAATCTTATAGGGGGTCATGTTGTCAGATTTTCAAAATTTGATTCGAACATGCGGCCACAAAGTGTTGATGGTTTCCATGAGAACATTTTGACGTTGAGATATCCCACAAAACAAACCTTTGACAAATACTTCTTTTATTGTTACAGATTATGGTTTCAAAACAACACATAAAGCCTGCTATTGGTTCCATGCTGGACGCAAGCTAGATCGTAAAACTAACTTTCGCATTAATGTGCAATTGAATGAATGCTTTATTTACCATGATTTTTGTTGGAATGAAATCATTCGTCACTGAAAACCGTTTGGCGTAAATACTTTGTCGTTTAGCCAATAGATTAGACACAGAAAACTTCGGCGGCGTCGTAGTGTTTTTAGGAAAACAAACATCACAGCCTGTGCGCAGTTGCTCGTTTTTGCTGCTGAAGCAACCTCTCCTTTCTGTGATAAGCGCTCACGTCTGTTGGAACCAGGACTGTGGAGCCGGAGCCCAAGCAATTTTAGATGATTGAAGTCGGAGCCAAAATCTTTTAGATGTAGCCGGAGCCTAATATTGGATTCCGGTTCCACAGCCTTGGTTTTTGTGGCAAGCGAGTTAGCTTATTGCGGGGCGAGCATGGATTTCCGTATGTGTACTTAATTATCTTCGTTTGTGTGTAGGTAAGGTTTCTCAAACTATTTTGCATATATCCCACTACACATAAAATGTATCATTTTGCGACAGCCACCAGTTTGGTGCAACAATACAATTGCACAAATAATACAATAGTTCTCAGTTTTCAGTGGACCAAATAATTTTGGAGCTGTAGCTGGAGCCAAAAAAACTTTACATGCCTGGAGCTGGAGCGGGATCCTGCTATTTGGGTTCTGGCTCCACAACCCTGGTTGCAACAAGCTTTAGTAACCAAGGTGTGGTCGTTGTATGCCACTTACAGTCATGCTGGTTCTCTGTTTACATTTTACAACATCGAGTACGACTCTGTTTCTACAAATAAACTTCGTCGTTTTGGTCAACCATGATCATAGCTTTAGCTGTTTTGTTTGCAAACACCGCTCGAATCGGCATAAGCGTTGCTGCCATTATACCGTGATGTGCACAGATTTCTACAACATAGATACTTTGGACCTTCAAACTGAGCTAATATATCCAACGTTAACTAGCTTAAACCATAAAGGCTTAAATACGTCATTGGAAAGGTTTGATGAAAACGAAAATTGAATTTTTAGCAATTGGAAACGTTGATTTGAACTCTGGAACAGTTAAGTGTATGTTAAAGCAAAAGTAACCGACTACGTTTGACAAGTCACCAGACAATATTGAAAACCAATTTGTAAATACTGAAATATCGAATAGCAGCTACAACTTCATAAATTATGCCGGATGTAGTATTAGTTAGCAGGTTTGAAGTTGAAAAAGCTATTTCAGGCTGAAAATATTTCTTAAGAACTTTTTGTGTTCTGATTCAATTTCGGAGATGTGTAGAGCAGAAGTGTCGCTCGTTTTTGCAAAAAAAAACAGGATCAGAGTTGAAATCATTGAAGGCGGAGTCAGGAAAAGACACAAAGTTCCACTTGGTGTAATTGAAGGCGATATGTCGTTCGCGAGTCTATAGTTTGAAGGGTCATGCTGGGCGCGGAATTCACACTTTGCACTTGAAGTAATAAACCTTAGGCTGATCAGATCTGTTAAGAGTCCCTCACCTGGGCAAATCTCCCGTAGCTGTTTCTAGCTTATCAAATTCTGATACCAATAGAAGTTAGTCCTATTGCAACGAAATATGCCTTTGTAATGCCATAATACAAGTGACTGCATTAGTAATAAAATGAGAGTAAAAATGTGGTTCTTCCCGAGTTTTGCTTCTAGCATAGCCACTGCATACCAAAAATGCAAAAATGGGTAAACTGCTCATTTAAGTTTACCTTAATAAACTGCTCGTTTAAACAGCTTTTTTCTTGCATTCAATAAGTTCATAAATCGACTCGTTGTAGTATGTGGCATCTTTGGCTTTACACCAGGACTGCACAATTCAGAAATCTCGAAGGACCAAATTATCAACATTAATTTGCCGCGGGCCGCAAAAGTCTATTTCATTTCGATGTAGAGGTTTCGTTGCAGTATGGAAGAAATTCTGGAACGACAATTACTTATTCGAGGTCGAGCTTTTGCAACATTTTCTAAAATTGAGAAAGCTCTCGCGGGCCGCAAGATAGGCTTTAGCGGGCCGCACGCTGTCCCCGGGCCGTTGTTGTGCAGGCCTGCTTTGATGATTGCCAACTGTTGTCAACCGTTGTTGACAACGTCCACAACAAACCGTCTTGCAAATTTTGTTCACCTACTTAAAACTTTCTTTTGCAGCACACCAATTTTAAATAACCGCCTGAAAGATGCTGGAATTTCCGATGAAGTTCTCAACGACGCTGTTGCGCAGTTCATTTTAGAGATCATTGTCAAACATGGAAAACCTGCGAAAAGGTTCTGCAACAAAGATCCAATGATTTTGACAAACACAAGGTGCACTTGTAACGTAGATCATGACATTTAATCTCAAGCTTTTAGCGCGGTTCTTCAATCCAGGTCTATATAAAAAATTCTGTGATGTAAAAATAAGTCGGAATTTTGGACTTGGACAAGACAACAGAAAATCGACGAATTTGCTCATCCACCTTTGAGACTTCCAAAATTTTATTCGCTAATATGCCGTTTTCCACATGCTATTCCAAAGAAGTTGGCTGATATTGAAGTTGCAAAGAAATAGTCAGTTATTCGATCATAATACAAGTGACATCTAGGGTGTGAAGCTGGTTTTTCCCTCTTTTGTTTCTGGATATGTCATTACATGGCTAAATTTGTGCTTGAAAGTAACTGAATCTTGACTGTGACACTTCGAAATTCAGTGGAACTGATGATTTTTATTTTGATGCAATAAGCATGGCCGTCCACAGGGGGGAAGCAAAGAGACATTTCCCCTGGAAATTGGGACTAAGAATCAAAAATTTCTAGAAAACCTGTCAGCAGCTTAATTCCGATTAATTCATAAATTCTTGCAATAACAGTGTATTTGACACTCACACTGCACAAGAGCCAGGCTCACTGTTCTGATGTCATGCACTGATGAGCTTGTGATTCACTCATGTTCGCCGTGAAAAAATCAGCAAAGACGAGCAATGTTTCATTGAAAGGATCGCTTGGACGAGATCTCAGACATTTGTAACTCTTGTTTCTAATTGACGATGTCATGTCTTGTTAGGTAAAATAAAGTCATATATTGTGGCTTCGTTGAAGACCATGGCAATACTTCTTTTGTTAAAGACCATGGCAATGCTTCTTTGAAAAGAAGTACCCTGCTTTGAAAATCTGCAGATGGCTTATTGTGTAAATTATCATAATATACCTGGCTATTTCTGCCAACGAAGCGCATTTTTTGACTGTTGCTGTAACATGAGGCATTTTCTTTGTGGTGTAGAAAGGGTAAAGCTTTTTGCTAACATCCATTTGCATTGTATTGTCAGCAACCTGAAAAGGATGTGCAATATATCGACGTTGTTCCTCTGGAAAAATTTCTGCGGACGCCCATGGAAATAAGCATTATTTTCTAGTGTCGTGAGTGCAATAAAACGCAAGAATCAAGGCCCATCTTCTAGAGAGTGGGTCTTCTGAAGGACAAGGACATGTGCCTTGTTCTTGCAGGCTAGCTGCTCGATGACGCTGATCTTGATTGTGGTGATCCCATCAGTGTTCAGCTGGAGTATGCTGGGTCTTCGGTTATCTTCGGCAATCTTCGGTTATCTTCGGCAGCAGAGACGCGGCCGCGCCTTGAAAAAGGCATACCCAGTCCGCGCCGAACACATCCAGAACGGGTAGTAGTGGTTGCTCTCGTAGCGACATGCTTAGTAAGCATTTCAGGCAATGCCGCAACGGGAGGACCACTTAAATACCCCTGTCACCCTCTGTTCGGAGCTTCTGATTTACATCTACCGGCTATTTTTGAGACTGATACTCCAGACCTAAAACTTAGTCGCATCGTTAGATTGAATTCATCATAAAAATATCACCAATACTTCTGATCTTCAATTCTGGCACTTGCCATTTATTTTTGCCAACTCTATTGGTCATTACATTCGGGAAAATAAGGTCGGTAGCAAACATTCCTGGAACTACTAAGCCGGGTCTATAAAACATCCAAGGTCCTCAGACAAAGGGCTCGAAACCGAAACCTGCATTTCTCGAGGCCGAGACGTATAAAAACGGATGTTGATACAGAGGCCAGGTCATAGGACTCACTTGCTGTGGTAGATATCATACGCCTATTACTGCAAAGTTAGCTGCAAACTAGCGACAACAAAGTTCAAGCAAAAACTGATTAAATTCTTGTTTCAGAAGCAATAATTTTTCGCTAGCGACCATTTGCAGCCTCACATACAATTACCTCTTCAAAAATACGTAATGTCTAAAATTCGGAAGTAGTTCGACACGCACTTTTACGTCAAATGTATTCAAAGTACCCAAAATGCTGTAGATTATTGGCAACGCAACTATTATGAATACATTATGCATGGCAAAATTAAAGATATCATTTCAAATGCTTTTACCTTTTATTCATGTGCTTTCTGTACTTTCATCATCACAAAGCTGCAGGCTTGTTGTGACTGGAGGATTTTTAGGTGCTGAAATAGTTGGGAGATAGTGGGAAAAATGAAGTGTCCTAGGATTTTTCAGGAGTTCCAGAAACCTGTTTAAATGAGATAAATGTTTAAAAAATACTTTAAAAATATGTTTTTTCATAGACGCAGTTGTCGGGCAGGTATCAAAAATATTTTTTGGTCCGGTTTGAAATCAGCTGGTGATGCCTACTCAAAAGGTGAAACAGATACTCTGTTAAATACGTACATCATGACAGTGTCTGATTCTTTGCTGAGAAAAAGTTCCTTTCGATAGAAGGCAATTGAAAAATTCCTTTTCATTCTGCCATACATACAACCTTTAAAAAAACTTTAAGACAGCGCAAATTTCATAAATCCAGACTTTATCACAGCCGATGGTTCTCCTTTAGCATATGCCAAGCCTGCACAACACACGTCCCACGAGAACTTTCTCACTTGCAGGGAATGTTACAAAAGCCTGACTTCGGACAATTAATTGTCGTTCCACAATTTATTCCAAACTACCACGAAATCTCTACAACGAAATGAAACAGATTTTTGCGGCCCGCGGCATATTTATGTTGACCAATTTGGCCCTTCTCGCTTTCTGAGTTGTGCAAGCTTGGTATATGCACTTCACAAAAGTGGGAATAAAGCAGCGGAATAAGTGGAGCACATACACTAATTGAAAAGGATTCTTCACGCTTCTCAATTCCAAGGCTAGTCTGAGCCATTTTAATTTTGTAAAATATGTAACTTAATTCAACGGCATCACATCATCTCGACAAACCGTTACTAAAGTCAAATCAAACTGTAGTAATTCGTGACTCAAGACGAATGAAGTCATTGAATCGAATCGCGCAATCGCTGGTACTTTAGCAAAACAATTTCAAGGTTGAGTAGTTGAAGAAATATAAAACTAAGCCTCACCGGGTGTTTTTTTGGCCCATGATGTTCTGCAAAGCCGCTTTATCACCTTGTTACAGGGCCTACGATAGAGGAGTACAAGAAGTACATTGTTCCCAGTCCCGGGACGTACTGGGGCCCTGGATGATGAAAGTACGCACGCTAAGTTTTTCTGTAATCAAGCCCAAAATTGATGGTCGCTTTCTCCAACTGCAGAGCTTATGAAAAATCTTAGCATGGTGTGTGTTTTATCTATATGCTTGATAATATACAAACAAGCATTACAAATTTCGACGAGGACCCAGAAGTTAGAGGGGGTCCTGTATCGGTCTCTGTTCCCTCTGGTAAAATGTTTCTAAGAGGCCCCTGCCTTGTGACCTTTTCTTACTAAAATTTCCAACTGCGTTGAAATACTTGCCCGCTTCGTCCAGTAGAGGGCCCAGGCATAGTATGCGATGATGCTGGTGCAAATGTAGTGGTACATGGTTGAAAAAGTAATGCGATGCTTTACAGGTATTTAAAGGAACTTTTTCCCAATTCAAAGTTTATTTTGATGATCCGAGACGGGCGAGCAACAGCGCACTCCATTATTTCTCGTCGTGTATATATAACAGGATATGATGTCACCAGCTACAGGTTGGTCAGCTGTGTTTTCCTTATCTTATATACAGGTGGTCCAAAATGATGAATCCATTTTATTATCGTTATCATTTCATATCAAATTAACCCAAGCTTCTGTTTTCCAGGTAAATCATAGTTAGAACTCCAAAGTTTTATTCTCAGCTTCACTGGATCAAGCAGCAAGATAATCCGTTCAGGAGAGGATCAAGATTGTAGAGGCCTATTTCGCGACGAAATCAGTTTTCCAAACTCAACGACAATTCCGCAAGGACTTTCCAGGCAGAAACGCTCCAACCAGACTCACAGTAAAGCGGCTCCTGGACAAACGCGGAGACGGGAAGTATACAGCATGACATCAACGGTCGCAGTGGCCGGCCACGGTCAGTCAGCACAGAAAATCACAGAGTGACTGTGAGACAATGTTTGGAGCAATTTCCAAGGAAATCCACAACACGTTTGTCCCAGGAGACAGATCTTCCAAGAAGTTCATTTATGCACATAATACACCAGGATCTTAACCTGTTTCCTTATTAGGTACAGATTTTACAACTTCAATCCGATACGAAGAAGGATGAGAGACTTTCCTTTGGGCAAACCACCAGTCAGCAAATCGAAAAACATCCTCATTTCTTGGACTTCATTTTTTCAGTGACGAGGCAAATTTCCACCTTAGTGTTAACGTGAACAAACAGAATATGTGTTTCTGGATCAGGTTTAGCCACATGAGCATCAGTATCGCCCACTTAGTATGGAGAAAGTGACTGTTTGGTGTACGTTGGCTCGTAATGGCATTATCCGGCCATACTGGTTCAAGCATGCTGATGAACATCTGGGACTGTGAACACAGCGCGATACCTTGAAGTAATGAGAAAAAAAATCATCCCGGCACTGAGGTGGAAGTGAGGAGTGGACATGGATACTGTGGTTTATCCCAGAATGGATCAATACCGCACAGCTCCAATGGTTGACTCGAATACCTCGTAGTTACTTCCCTGGAGACATGCTTATCTCCTGTAATACGGATCACCCTTGGCCTGCACATTCTCTATACCTATCCCTTTGGATTGTTGTCTGTGTGGATACCTAAAAGACAGGGTCTATGTAAACAATCCCCAAACTATTGATGCGCTTAATAAAAACATTCGCGTGGAGATCACAAGAATTCCCCATGAGATGTTGGACAGTGTCATTGCAAACTTCAATGTGCGAGTAGCCACAGTGATTCAGCGCCATGAAGCTTGGATCGAGCACATTACAGTATAAGCTGCGAAGCTGTGCTCCCAAAATGGTGGTGTATGAGGAAAAAACTTGCAACACACAAAATTTAAATGTCTGTAAGACAGGCCCATGAAAAAAATTGCAAAGTTTTCCTTTCAATACAAAACGCTAGTTTATCAAAAACAGATACTAAAAGACAGACATCCTGAAGAATGAGCTTTGAATAGTTCTGCCCGTGACAGAGATGAGCATTTTTTTACTTCGACTTCAAAAATTTACGCGAATGGCTGAAAAACATGCTGCCAAAACTTTAGAGATTCAAATTCGTTGAATTGCAAACATATTTCCCAAAGTTAAATTTTTTTCAGAGGATAGACAAACAAGGCACAAGCTAAACTTTTGGAGCTTCACTAAGTCGTGCTTAAAGAGCACTGAATGTCTCCAGACAAAGGGATCTGGAGTCCGGACTGGTACCATAATCCTTAGAAACGGAGACACGGCCTAAGTCGTTCGAGACAGAAACCAGGTCTAGCCTGAATTAATCTCGAGACACGACTTGAGACAAAGACCAGGTCTTAAAAATTCCGTCACTGGTAGTTAAACTTCGATGGTTAGCGCTTTCAACATTAACATGTTGATGGAAAATTCTGGTTTTTAAATGGAATGAAAGACCTGCTACTTTTTCATGCCTCAGTCAATTGTGGGATTTGAGACTTGATCTCGCTTCCAGAGGATGCAGTTGAAACACTTGAAAATATTTGCAGTTGGGTCATAAGTATTTTCATAAGTTGTAATGTAAATGAATCAGTGTTCATGCACCAATGATGCATCAAATTCTCAAATCTAAAATATTAATCAATATCATCTGGTGCAGTTGTTCCAACCAGGGGTGCGAGAAGCCTCCGTCTTAATTAGAGGAAATTGATCTATCTGTTACTCCCTTGCGGCTTTTTTGTTTTCTTTTGCAATGAATTACAGACAAAAGCGCGTAATTAAACTCCGGGTTAGTGGTATGCTACCTATATACTGTAGGTACGACAGCTTCACGGGCGAAGTACTGGAAAGCTTACACTGTGACCTTTACGGTTTTTGCGACGTGTTTTAATGTGATCAAGTGATTGATTGTTACAGCTTTCTCGTAAATTGACCACGGTGGGTTGGCGACTGGTCATAGTAAACCGTCCGATGTTTTTCAAAATTTGCTCTCTGTTGTTGCAAACGCGATGTTGACCAATTTTGTGTCTTGGGCTGGCAGGAATATGCGTTATATTTGAGTATTGCGGCCGCTACAGCGCCGGATTTAGAGGGAGACCAAGGGGCCCGGGCGCAGGGCCCCACCAAAGGGGCCCTCACCATGGTCATGTGCTTTGCCATATGTGCGACATGTGCGTGCCACTTAGACATTTTTACCGAGGAATTTTTTTTGTAGATGCTATCGGTAGTATTTCACTTGAATATTATTCGATATTGTGACGAAGCAACTATTACAGAAATAAAATATTCTCCGAGCACATTGAAATATGTCAAAATGTCCTCCTTTTTCCATTTCTTATTTTACATAGTTATAATCAGTACCGCTACTAGAGGTTTGAGCCAGGGTGGAAAACTTAGTCCAATGGCCACTGTACGGGACCCACTAGCCAGCAATCAGAAAAAAACTTGAGAAATGATGGTGAATCCGGTTGTGGATGGCTATACTAAAACTCTAAAACACCGGAAAATAGTCCGAAAAATACAAAAATACAACCTACTGAAAACAAAAAGAATACTAAAACCAAACCATATGGTAAGTGGGGATCCAGTTTTCACATTCAGCTTGCCAGAGGGGGCAATTTGCCCCTCTGTCCCNCGTCAGTTATGTCACTGGCTAACATAGATTGTATTCACACAGTAACCTGTTCCAACTCAACTGCAACAAGATACGAGCTGGTGGCGTAGCTCATATTTTGTGGGAGGGCTTGCAAGGTGTCTCATTATGTTTTGATTGAGTTAATTCTCGACTGGAAAGGCGGGAATGCTTTCACATTAATCGTTACATAACAGTGGTAAATACTTTTTCGGTATCTCAACGACTTTGGCATTAGAGGTCGGACTGCTAACTCCGTTATACGTACTAGCTTTGCTGATGAACCGGAATAGGGTGATCAGTGAATTGCACATAACTTAGTGGAGTAGTTTCTTGTAATTATAGCTAATCAGTAGTGCTAAAAAATGAAGAAATACGTCAGAAGTATACCATTTTCAGAAAAGGACTAAATGATTTCGAAGCAGAGTGAATTACGTGTAGCTGCATTTGCACAGTTCGTAAGAAAGAGTGAAAAGATCACTGTGACTTTGTGAATATTGAGTATCAAAAACGTATTTCTCCTTATCCTAACTTGCCAAGGATGCTTCAAATGTACCCAGCTTCACATTCATCCTTCATGTCCATCGACAAACCAACTGTTGTTCTGAAACGTTTTTTTCGAAATTATCCAAGCGAACTCTGTTGAACACATTGAGACACTTGCAATCATTTGTGGTTGCTTTTAATGAGCAAGTTCAGAATATTGACAAGTCAAAAGCATCGTTTGTTGAGGTTATCGTGTTTCACCGCTGTGAAAGCAGGGATTCAAGTGAGGCAATCAGATATTCATATCAAGCCAAGTTAAATCAGCACTAAGAAAACTCAGAGAAGGCAAGGATCATGACTGTGATGTATTCATGTCAGATGTATCTGTATTGTACAAGTTTTGTGTTGCACATCTGGCTAAATGGACAACTTTATTTGCTGAATTGAAATGCTTTGACTAGATTTCTCCGTTTGCAACAACTGCATGTGAAAATGATGAACCATGTGAGAAGAATCTGCTTGAGAGAAACGTTTCTATTGATGAAGCTAAACTGTTTGACCAATACCAAAACGTGTTTGAGTTCGTGCAAAAAGAGCATCAACCAAATACAATTTATTGTAAAATGATGGAACATGAAAGATGGGCAAAATATTTTGCAACTTGCAATACCATTGAATGCTTCAGCAAGCTGATAAAGATTGCAAGCTTTACTTCAACGATATGGCTCTTTACGCTAATGTGGAACGATTTTTTCCTTGACGCAGCCACAAACCTTAAAGAAAGATAAATCTTTGTAGTTGAACCATTTTCTAGTCTATTAAAGCTGGTGTGGAAATTAAAACATCTTGCATGCAAGCAGTTTCTACATTTTTAAGAAATTGAGGAAACTCAAAAATATTCATGAGCTAAATAGGACAAGTAAATAAATATTTTGTTTTGTGTGTTTTGACTGAAGCATCGCCTACACTGGACATCTTACTTCAATGGTTAAAACTTTTCAATAGAACTATTTGTTATTTGACTTGTTAAGTGTAGATAATACACTAAAGTAAGTGACAGTCGTAAATTGTCCTCCTTTTTGCGATGAAAATATGGCAGCCATATTGAGCTTATTAATAAATAAACGTGGACAGAAGCAAGAGGGATCAAGAGCGTACGCAAGGGGGTGGGGTTAAAACCCCCCTTGAGCTTGATGTTTTACAAAAACTTTATTACCTCCGCAAAGAAGATTAATTGTTTTCGCATACTTTTTGCTTGTTCATTGTCGACAGAATGCAAATATCACGAAATAAATTTGCATGCAAATTTCAAGGAATATTGTAAATGGGGCAAGAAGCAATAATTAGGTTTTGATGGGAATCTGGGTTATCGTCTGCGTCCAGAAACCATCCCACCATTTTTTGCAGACCTTTCGTCCACTATGCATCTTTAAGATTGTGTTCCGCGATAGTTCACTTTATCCGAAACAATTGTCTTTATTTTATTTGCTTAGGCTGATCAACGGAAGTGCTGACCACATATTGGCTACATTACCAATTTCGGTAGCATTATAGAACTTGCACGAGTTGTTGCACAAGCACGAGCTCAAAAACAGCAGTTTTTAACATGGAGACATTCCAGGTATTTGATAATGTCTCAGCAGGGAAAAGGAAAACTAAAAGTTTCTTGGACTTCTATACATAACAAAAAATTGAAAGTTTTCTTGCGTACTTCATGCGCATTCTCAATTCTTGTGTAGTTTGGCAAGATTCGATCTTGCAAACTGGGATGTGGCGGTTTGCGCCAGCCAGTGCAGCCGCACACTTCGCTCGACTGCTCTTATTCGACAAAACATCAGCGCAGCCTGATTTTTCCGTTGTAAATTGCTCTGACGCAGTGATGGGTGTGTTTTACTCCCTTGTTTTAACACGCAGCCTGATATTTTTGCAGTTACGAACTGATGTGTCGTAGCGTTGAGTTTAATTTTCCTCTGATATAACAACTTGGAGCGCTGATAGTTTATATTCAGTGCAATGACACATAAAATAAGAGGAGTGCGTGTAGAAGAATATGCCTATTATATCAAAAAAATTCGCCAAAACGTTGTTTGGAAGCATGAATATGATGTCAAATTGTGATGTCACAAACAGCGCACACCAAATACAAATAACCACCATATGCCACTGAATGAAACCCCCCTATGAAAATTTTCTGCGTACGCCACTAAGAGGGATCGTCACCTTCACAAGTGTAGAGCTTATCCAAGTGGTTCTAAAAAACGTAAAAAGTCAAAAGGGGCAAAAATGAGAGTGGATGAAATTGCAGCTAAGTCAAGAAACATTCAAGTGACTATTTTACAGTGGCGGTGAAGACCAGCGGAGACATTTCTGCGGAACTTGTAACAGGACAGAAAATCGAAGAACATGTTGTTACAGACTTAGATCTACGTAGCGATGAAAATAGACCCAGTTTAACCAGCAGTGCAGTGGCAGACGAAGGTCAAGTATCATCGAAGAGCACGATAGATGAGATCACTGGAGGCAACGATATCGGTCTCTGGTCAGCTAATATACCAGAACAAATGCAGGAATATTGGTTAAAAAATGACACAGGTTCTCTTTGACATGGTTATGGAAAGTTATTTTTAAACCATGTTGTTTCACAACACAGACAAGACAGAAAATCGCCACGAAAATGCACCGCAATTTTTGTTCATCGCAAGAACCACAACGGTGAAGTAATTGACGGCAGAAGCTGACTTGCTTCTGGTGACCGGTTTTGCAACAGTTCACAAATCGCTAATTTTAACTATCATTGTCAAATATCATATTGCATCGTAAAGTTTTGTTAAATTTGAGTTAACAAATGTGACGTCACAAGATTACGTCAGAAATATTAACGATCCATGGAAATACTAATGACTTTATCGATCATCCCCTACCTAAAGATTCTGTATCCACAAATGGGGTCCCCCACCACGCCTGGGCCCCAGGCCCCCCCACCATCTAAATCCGGCGCTGGATCGGTATATTATTACTTACTGCTACCTTGCATCACTGTAATCACGATTCTCATGGTGTCGCAACAGACAGTAGATTTTTACAAGACACTACACTACGCTCCGCAGTGTGCTTGCCTGCTTGGGCTGGATCAGTGCTTCAAAAGTTTTTTAATTTTAACTGGCATTTTTCTGATAATTCCATCGGTGGCCTGCTATAAGATATTGTGGAAAAATACAATTAAAAAATTAAAACAGTTTGTAAGAAAGGAATGTATTTTAACAATTCATTCAATACACTGAAACCTAGCTAGTCGGCACTGTAACATGAGATTGCTTGATGGATATGACTGTGAATTTATACGTCACGCCGAAGTCGGGCGTGAGTCACTCACCAAATCTGTAAGTCGCTATCAGATCAGCACAGAGAAGTTTGGATTCAAGTCGATTTGCATCATTGATCAAATGCGAGTCAAACGTAAACTGATTTATCGACTGCTGCTAACAACGCGAGGCACAAGCCTTGCATAAATTAATCGAAACTTTGTCCACATAATTTCGGTCGACATTAGTCGTTTATCTTCAAAAATCAACTGTCAAGCACATGGTAAAGACCCCAACAATTGTGACAACAATGGCCTTTAGTAATTATGAAGCCTTTTGGAGTCGTCGACAAAACAATTCTAGCCCAAATTGTAGGTATGACTGAATTTTTTGAACAATTAAAAATGTGTTTCTCTATCTTGAACCCTCAATGAAACTTGCATGTCAGTAATTTTGTTAAAATTCATGACAGAGACGTGTTGGGAAAATGGAATAGAGTTGTGGAAATTATGTTCAACCAGTGCCTGAAAGTTGGACCAGAAGTATGTCTCATGGTTTATTACGAGCAGCTGGTTTTACAGCCAATCATACAATCCAAGAGAATCTTAAACTTCCTCGACATTCCTTGGAATGATGCAGTACTCAACCATGAAAAGCATATTTCGAACATTTCTCTTTCCAAGTAAGTGAAAACAAGCTAACAATCCACGTGAGATGTATGCAAAATTATGCAATGATGTAGTACTCACCATACCACAAGCACTTCGTTCTTAAGATTGCTGCACCAGTTAAATACACTATGCGACGTCAGTGGGATAGCGCAGTGTTTCAAACGGGAAATAGATTGATGCTTGAACGTTTCTCTGGAGTAAAGACGCTTACTGGCTGTCATTTACAGGAAATTGCGAAAATTATATCAGATACATTTCGCTCTCTGTTTAGCCATACGAAGTAGATACTGTAAAGTCACATATTTGAAATGTTGCAGTGCTTAAAATCCTAGTTGATTTGCAGGGGGACACAAGATAACAATTTTTCAACTTTTTGATGCTGTCGTTTTGTTAGAGAATGCAATAACATTCGATTTGCATTGCTAGTTGCGTAGATCCATTCCATTATTACAGAAACATTTTTTAAAAGAAAATAAATCTACCATTGCTAACCTGGTGCACTAAACCGAAATATCTCAGGCAGTAATGCTTCAGCTATGGATTATCTAAGTCAAGTTCGGTACTGGTACAAGTTGCATCAATTAAGATCTTTTCCAGAAGATGCAATACATATTGATGTAGGAGAAAATACTGTTCACTACGTCAACAACATCTTCAGTTCTAGTATTCAAGTTTCAACAAAAAGGTTTAGATTCTAGTCATTGGTTCAATGGCATAGATTTGTTGCTTGGCAGAACAGAAAAGTCAACTGATCAAGTGCAGCGACCATTATATTTGGACGCGTTGACAAGTTGGTTCGGTCATATTCCTGCAGATGTGGTACGGGACTTGCCAAGAATTGCCCCCATGTTGGCGCGACTGGGTTATGACCCCACCAACCCCAAACCTAAGTATGGAGAGCCTGACGAATGGGTGTTACGCAAGGTATGCATGTTGTAGGGAGGTCGGTCTTGGCGTCGCGTCGAGGTGTAGAGCACGGAGTGACTGCACTAAATAAATTTACCGTAAATCTTTCGTATACTTCTCAATTCACATAACTTCGCTTATTTCTTTCTCAGGCACATTTGGAAGCTCTAAGAATGTGATGGTATTAATGTACTGTCTGGATGATTGCAATTTTCAAAGTATCCATACCAGGACAATGAAACTGAACATCGATTATTATCTCAAGTTGATTGTGATATCTGAGCTTTACAAATATTCTGTCTAACATATTGCTAGACATAGTCTATATGAGGAGCATCTCAGATTTATGGTTTGAAATCGGGTTTGTAAGCGAAGTATAACATTCAAATTTTTGGAAATCAATCGCTGTAACCTTTTTTGCGGTGTTGCAACATTTACTTAATCTTTGCTTTTGTTAAGAAAAGTAATGTTTAAAGTGCTGTGCTTAAAGCAAGGAGGACAGAGCAAAACGTATTGGGCTTGAACAACAAATTTTTGCATCGTTTTTTGACAATTTTCTCACCTTCGGCCGAAGGGATTGGTTTGAAACGTCAGCTGTAACTTTCAACAGGTCTTATTTGAACCTGCTGGCGAATCCACTCCATCCTGTGGAGCAATGGGTTCGTACGAACCGTGGTTCCTTTGCTCGTAACGGGCTCTCAATATTATACGGCTTCTGTCACGCATGGCGTTGAAGTACGCCACATTGTGTTGCCTCAGTGCGATAAGTTCTATTTATTGTTTTGAAGCAACAAGTGTATTCACAAGTTATTTGCTTTAGCTACTATTTCTTAGATTTCCATCTGCTTCATGCTCGTTGTATAATGTCAATAAAACTTTAAGCTAGCTGATAGACTTGTGGTGTTTGCAGTCAGATAAATTTCAATCGCCCATAAAAACAGGCAAAGAGAAATATCGTGGGCTCTTTGGATCGCCTGAGAAATTGGTGATTATCGTGCAGACTAAAAGTTGAAGCTGCAAATAAGGTAAAAAATAATTGGACAAATCTGAGGTCGGTCTTGATAGGAAGTTAGGAACATTATCATTAGTCTACTCTAAATTAAAATTATGCATTAGAGATAGAAACATTAAATATTAGTTTCATTAAATGAGCAGCCAGAAGCTTAGTGCATTATCGGCATCGTTCCGTCCCAAAATTTTTTGAACTGAGCCCAATAGTTTTAAACTATGTCCAACACATTTTTCCAGGGGGCAAAATATTTTCTAGGAGTGGTTTCGCCCCCCTAGTTACGGTCATGGTTGACCGAACATGGATGTCACGTGAGAATAACCGCTGCATGAATCATAACCGACAGAGTCCAAAACTGCGGAGGATAAATACTAGAACCGAGGTACAGCTGTGCTGGAGTGTTCCTTTCCGTGAGAGAGCAGTTCGAAAACTCTCACCACAGCAGAAGAAAAGATTAATTGTTCGATTTCTAACTGCGATCAATATCGTCGGTAGCAGATTGCCTTCTTGCTACAAGAGTTGCCATGAACATCAACGCTAAAAATGCAGGAATTTTAAGTTTCCTAAGAAACCGAAGTCTGCCCACCCCGCAAGTCCCACCAAACACTGCAGCAAGTGGAGACTTTTAAGTACATTGGGGTGGACCTGGAGACAGATCTAAAAACTGACATCTTTGCAATGTTTGAAAGCTCCCATTTTGTGACCACAGAATAATAAACTGCATTTGCTTTATCAAAGCGTGCATCATTCTTGTTCCGCATTCCGCCACTTGTGAATACCACCACAAGGCACTTGAACCTCTCCGCCTCCTGCAGTTTATTACCGCTTACTTGTAGGGTGCTTGGATTTTTGAAAACATATCGTACCTCAATCTTTTCAGAGTTTATTTTCATTCCACTTTGTTCGTAAGCTACTGCAACCAAACCAAACAAATGCTAACAACCCTGTTCAGAGGATGCAAGCAGCGCCAAATTGTCCGCAAAAAGCAAACGGTTGAGCCTGCAGCTTTCGATGTTGACCGCAGGCATCCGCTGATAATTATCAACAATATTATAGTTTTAAACTGGACACACTTTAGGTTGCGAAAGTAGGTACAAGTGTTAAGAAACGTTTTCGAAGCAATGTTTTGGCATGATCCGCAAAATGTCTGGGAAGTTGGTTTCTGCTGATGACAGCCTGGTAAATGTTTGAAACTACCGTGATATGAACTGGCACTGCGAAAGAGCGTAATTGACAAGGCAGTGTGTGTTAACTTCTTGATGTTGCAAATGTTAATCAATTTATTCCCAATTGCTAGATTTATAAAATTTGCAGCAGTAAATATTTATGTATTTATACTAAAACTGTGAAGCTTACGGGGTTGGCGAAAACTTGGATGCTGGGCAATCAAGTGTGAAGAATTTGAAAGGTTTTTCAAATTTTTGAAAACTGCTGTAATTGCCGGTAATATTATTTAAAAATTGTTGTTTCTACATAAAATAAAACAAAATCGCAAATTCTTTAAAAATAATGCAAGCGTGTACTTCTAAACTGGAAGACTGGTGCTGTTTGCCGCGATAGAATGCAGCATTTTTAATGCTGTTGTACGTAGGTCAAATGAAGGTTATTTGAAATAACTTACGTCTTAGTTCAATCCCAGCAAAAAATTTATGTACTGCTGAACAAACACTTAACGGTGATGACGTCTTGCTTGCTGCATCTGTGCGATGCGTATGTTGCGAAAGTGCTCTTTGACGTTGTGACTTTGTGATACCAGCTTCCTATTTACATTTATCCAGCTTCCAAAACGTTTGTTCAACAGCTTAGATTTATTCCTTTAAAATCACATTTCCCTTTAGAATCACATGGGTCATCACAACGCACCCCTCCGCAAAAATAAATGTCTTCAATCAACTACAACAGCGCTTCCCAACCAGTTGGCTCCGAATTCCTTTCATGAGGGCCGCGAAGGATTTCAAAATGTTGCAGTTTTTTATGATATTTAACTAAAACATTTCTGGAAGATTGCTATTGATTAGGTGGGAAAATTGAAACCAGAAATCCGCCCATTGTTACGTCAGCAATTATGCGTTCCGTTGTGTTAACAATAAAGGGCGGCAGCGCAAACTGTGGAATGTATAATTTGTGACTGAACGTTGTGAATATTACTAGAATTTCAGTTTTAAAACTAACACCATGAATTCTATTTTCGTGTGAGTTTGTCGCCTGTCAAGCCTCGATTTGATCTTATCATATGTAGCAAGCAAGCTCAAGGCTCCTATTAACATTAAATTGTGTGTGTTGTTAACATTTTTTTCCTCATATCTCAATTTTGTCGTTGTTTTACCGCAACATCTCATATTGTCAAAAACTCGTCAATAAAAGTGGGTCGTAAGGTGAAAAAGTTTGGAAAGCACTGAACTGTATTAAGCCACAACGAACTGCTTTATCCTTCCAACCAGCATCTGGCTCTACGAGGTAAGAGGCACTTTAAATTGTAAAAGTAGGTACAAGTGGCAAAAGACCCTGTAAAAGCATTTCGCTGACAAGAGGTTCCGCTGTATGACAGACGAGGGAGCTGGTAGGAGGATGCTTCAGGCGACATGTCTGTAAACATGAAAGAGATGATTAGCTGAGCTTAGGCTATGACTAGACCAATATAATCTTTGAGATGTTCGAACTGGTGAAGTGGATCACGAAATTCCTCTTTCTAGCTGAAAGCATCTTTTATTCACTGTGTGATTTTCAAGTCTTAAATTCATTGTGAAATCCACAAAATGAAATCCCTGATGGTTCGACCTAATTTGAAACGAGACTGGTCACACTCGATTTCATTTAAAACCGATCAGCCGAGTTGAGTTTTAATGAAATGCATTGTGATGTGGTAACTGTTGCACCAGCACCGGCACCGGACACTCAGGAGGGGGACGCTGTTAAAAGACTACATATTTTACAACATTCCAGAAAGTTGAGAATTTTTTAGGAGGTTTCCACTTGAGAACGACATAAACGTTTAGGGAACTGCGGTTCCCCTTTTCAAAGAATTGTAGTAACGGTGTTTGATATCGCTCTTCGGACTGCTCCGCTGTTGGATGACGAGGAAAATGGGTTTTACGCCAAAGTTTATTCAGTTACAATTTTCAAGCAGCTTCTATTTGTGATAGTCAATAGTTCATATTCACTGCTTTCTTTATTTTAAAAGAAAAACAAGAGATTCTGAAAATGATTATGTTTCTGTTCTGCAACACGAACAACTCTTTATTGATCTAAAAGATTAAAATAAACTGAAAACCGTGATGAACATCGCGTTTTCCTTTAAAATATTAAATATGTTTGCAAACATTGGTAACTGAAGCATTTATATGTTTGTAAGCATCGTTGACTGAACTAGCACCAGACTTTTATCACTTCTTTTCTACGATATTTGCTAATTGCTGCACTTTTGCTATAAACATGTAAACTTCTGTATTTATTAGAACATTTTAGAAGAACATGGATAATTGTCGTTCTGGTAGGGTCAGTGGCGTAGCAAGGTTAAGTGCCTCCCGGGGCCGACCATAAAAGTGCCGCCCTTTCAACCCCTCACATTTTCTTGCAAGAATTGAAAATGAGAGAAGATCATGTTAAGTGCTTAGCAAAGATGTAAAGAATATTAAAACATCTTGAGCATCAGAATCAAGTATTCACAAGCAGAAAGGAACTTGTTTTTTATTCTCAACTAAGGGTTTGCTTTTTCTGCTTGTTCGTCACCATTCTCATCATTTGCTCTTGCTGTTTTTTCTGCCTTCTTTACATATGCATCTATGGCTCCGGCATATTTCGTTAAATGTTCTTCCCTGTAGGCTTTCAGCCTGCACTATGCCGCACTACATAGCTTGTTTACTGATTGCAGGGCTTGTTTACCCACGCTAGGGGTTTACTCACTCTTATTTACTCATTCTGCACTTAGAAAGTTTACTCATTCTGTTTACTTATTCTAGGGGATCAAGCAAATAACACAAAATCGTGTTATTGCTAGCCCAATGTGAAAAGTGATGGCAGTATACCTACATTCAAGTGATTATATAACATCTTAAAAGTTCGACTGAGATCGCAATAACCCTTTAACGACCACCGGAGCCAATTAATTGGCTCGAGGTTTTTTTGTTATAACTCGCCAGCTGCAGCAGCTAGAGAGGTGTTCAAACCCTCT
>JGI24159J19872_10000452_pt1 | contig 36169 bp, 22 predicted proteins | sample Ectturendosymbi4_FD_19872 | JGI IMG/M metagenome (IMG submission 19872) | reverse complement strand
TATTTCTGTGATTTACTGTATACCCATGTAACCCGTGTGTCAAGTATTTAGATCTTGTAGCACGTTAGCTTTTTATTCAACATTAGTTTCAGTCCATACCAATTCAATGGACAGGTGATCACTAAGTGGAGCAAGTGCTCAGGGTTTATGGCACGGCGTGCTAGAGACTCAGTAGGTTGGATGCCTGGGAGGATGGGAAGGTTGTCCGCTGGTGTTCGACGCGGGTATCCAGTTACACTTCGCAAGGAGTCATTGATGGCAAAGTCAATGAGGCGGGTGTGAGCACTGCGGCACCATATAGGAGCGCAGTACTCTGCTGTTGAGTGCACCAGGACTAAGGTGGCTGTTCGCAACATTGTTGCTCCAGCACTTCAGCCACAGCCAGCGAGCCGCCTCAAGAGTGCGACGCGTGATGCCAGCTTCTTGCAAAGTGACTCGAGATGCGGGGATACGTGAGCGACCTGCCCAGTATTGCTCCGAGGTATATGGATTCAGAGCAGAAGGGCAGGGTTTCTTTGTTGGAGTTGATTTTCAATTCACGTTTAGCTTTCTTGTTGTTAAAGTGGAAGGCTGCCGACACTGTTTGTGTAGTACTGAGCTTTAGCTTCCAAGTCTAAAGTAATTCATTTACAGTTGCCATGTCTTTGCTCAGCACCCCTTCCATTACCTGCCGGTCTCCATCAACATGCATGATTGCTAGGTCATCAGCGTATGCATACTTTCTGGAGACGGTCGTTGGCAGGTCGCTGGTGTAGATGTTGAAGAGCAGAGGTTCCAGAAGGATACCTATGGGACGCCATTCTTGAGGCTCTGTAAACTTCTCCGTTAGCCATTGCCGGTGGTAAGGGTAGAACTGCGATTGCCAACCGCAGATTCATGAACATGAGGACCATGTGTTTATCAGATAACAATCGCTGTACCTTGCATGTGAGGGTGCGATGCCATACAGCGTCTAAGGCTGCTGTGAGATCGACAAACGCAGTATCTGCCCTCTTAGCCGAAAAGCCATCCTCGATGTTGTGTGTCAGCAGCGAGACCTGATCTACGGTCGACCTCCCGTGTCGAAAGCCCGACTGTTCCTATGGAGCAGGGGTCACCAACACGGTGCCTGTAGGCGCCAGGTCGTCCTAAAGACCACATGAGTCGCCCGCCGGCTTGTTAAAAAATAGCTCATATAACAGCACTTACCAGTGAGATGCATCTAATTTTTGTTGCTATTCTTGTCAAATCACACTTGCCATATTTTACACCAACGATTGCGATGAGCAGTGCATGTGGTTCCGCGAGCAGCTAGCACATTGGTGCACACTGAATGAAACACGCTCACAACTTTTGCTTAATCTATTCGAGTCTAGCGGATTTGGCATGTGTGACAGATTACACTCCTTCGTATGTAGCCTAATCCGCCAGACTGAATAGAATAAACTGAAAGCTTTACGCGTGTTTGATTCGGTGTGCGCCGATATAGTCAGGAGCAGGGATTTAGTGTGGCGGGAACGCGTGGGAACGGCCTTCCCACACCTGTTTAACGTTTTGCTTTAAAAAGAGTTTGAAGCTGTTTTGAAATGGCTATTTTTGAGTGCGTTCCCACACCTTTTTTCTTAGCTCTACATCCCTGGTCAGGAACCTCGTGGAGTAACACATACAGCNCTGCGAGATCATACAAACAAGGTGGAAACAAGCTAACGGGTGCGGCGAAATGAGGACGTAAGTGACATCAAAATGAAGGCAGAAAAAAGAAAGCATCATTTTCACGGCGAATGGGAGGCAGGCCCGTAGCCAGCTTGGGATACTAGGGGGAGCGAAAACTTTTCTGAGAGGGGCCCATATTTTTTAAACTATGTCCAATAATTTTAAAATATTTCCAACACATTTTTCACGGGGCCGAAAATTTTTCTAGGAGAGGCTTCTCTCCCCTGCGCCCCCTTTTTACGATCGTGATGGGAGGTAGAGCTGTTTTTATCACTGTGAAAAGAGCCTGCGTGTGTCTCAGCTGCGTGGCGACTGTGACGACAGCAAAGCGGCACAATGTGGAGAGACATTTCACAACGTGTCGCACAAGCTACCATTGAACTATCCGCAGGGCAGTGCTCTACGAGCAGATAAGGCCCGCGAGTTAAAGGTAGCTTTGTATAAACATCATTCTTTTTTCATGAGACCGGTTAAAATCTCCCAGGAAGCAACCTAAGCCTCATTTAGAGCTACGCAGTTCTTGATTAAGAAAAATAAGGCCTTTTCAGACGGAAAGGTTTTCAAAGAAGCAATGATGCTAATTGCCAAAGCTGTGCTTGAAGAGGAGAAATATGGAACCGAACTAATCTCCACTCTCTCCGATGTCCAACTGCGGGCAAGTACAATGGTAAGAAGAGTGTCGGCTATGTCCGGCAACTTGGTCGACCAGCTGGAGCGTGATCTGGCGAGGTGCAGGAGGTTCAGCATCCAGTGTGACGAGTCGGTGGGCAGCAGTACGGCGTAGTTGATGGTCTTTATCAAGATAGTGTTTAATGATTTCTTCACAATAGAACTTTTGATACTACTGCCCCTAAAGACAAATACGAGGGTAGTTGACATCTATAATGCGGTGAAGGAGTTTTTGGTGGAGAAAAAGATGCTGCTGGAAAACCTGGTATCAGTGTGACTACAGACGGGGCTCCTGCTATGATCTGCCGACAAACAGGATTCATTGCTCACTGTACAGGTGACACAGAGTTCCCAAACATTTTGCATTGCCACTGCATCATTCACCAGCAGGCCTTATGTACAAACGTGATCAGCTTTGAGCACGTGATGACTCCGGTCGTGAAGATCATAAACAGCATCTGCTCCAGAGCTAAACAGCACAGAACATCAAAGGCGCTGTTGGAGGAGTTGTCAACCGAATATGGTGACCTTCTACTACACACAGAAATCCGTTGGCTCAGCAGGTGACGAATCCTGCTTCGTTTTTTGTCACTTTTGGGTGAAATCAAAGAGTTCATGCAGTCCAGAGGGGAAGACGCTTAGCTGCTGGAGGACACTGAGTGGACACTTGACCTTGCATTTTTAACGGACATTACTGGAAAACTGAATAATTTGAACTGTGAGCTGCAACGCAAAGGTAAGATTGTTGCTGGTGCTACATAGCCAAGATCAACATTTTCTCTGTGCGTTTAGAGAGAAAAAAAGGTGATGCACTTTCCCTCTGTGCAGATGGTACTGAAAGACAATGCGTCTGCATCCGAGGCTATTGCCAAAGTTACAGAAAAGTACTCTCAGGTCATAGAAAGACCTGGACAAGAGTTTGAGAACAGATTTTGTGACCTTGATCAGCTTGAGCCGTGTGTGTCATTCATTTGTAATCTTTTCATGAACGTGGACATATCATGCATTGCTAAGCAGTTAAGTGCAATGTTCAGCCTGGATACTTGAGAGATGGAGATTGAACTTGTAACATTGCAAAATGACCTCCACCTCAAAGCCTATCAGGCTGCTGCACCAAACTTTTGGTGCCTTGTTGACGCCGAAGAGTACAGTGGTGTATGCACAGCAGCTGTGAAGGTTGCAAGTCTGTTTGGTTCAACCTATCTTTGTGAATCAGCCTTTTCTGACATGAACTTCATCAAGAATAAACACAGAACACTCCTGATTGATGAACATCTGCAAGACTCATTCAGTTTTGTAGTGTCAAGTTAACACCAGAGTACAACACACTGGTGAACAGTGTGCAATGGCAGGCTTCCCACTAAATGAAAAAGAAATAGATACCAGGTTTGGTGTCCAGTTCAAAATTTGTAATTATCGATTTGTTAAATGTGTTTGTAAAATATAACATTTGACAATAAGACATTTATTGAAAGTGTCGCAGATTTTGTATGAAGTTCAAAATTTAATCAGATTTATTTAAAAATCTTAAAGTTTATTTTTAAATTTTACATGATTTATTTTTTGTGCAAACGTTGGTCAAAGTAATTCATGATTTTTAAAAAAATTAGTGGCTAGTGAAAATGGGACACTGTGATTTCCTAGGACTATTGTAGAAGTGATCATTTCATAATGCTCAATTTGAAAAACACCTAAAAATATAGAAATGAACTGCTGCATATAGATATTTATTTGTTTCCTATCTTGTTAAATCATTGTTGATATATATTATGAGAAATCCTTGTACATGTTTAGTGTCTTCACAAAGAAGAACATCAATAATTGTTAATAATAACATATAGTTAATAGTATATTGAGCAAATTGGCTATTACACAAGTGTATATCAGACTGGTAGCCCTCTGCCCTAATCAGTTCCCAAGAAGTAGCTCTCGCTTTGAAAAAGATTGGTGAGCCCCCTTGTGCAACATAGGGTCGATGGTTGGTACGACACTAGCGTAGATGAGTTTCTAGAGGATCTGCAAGGGGACACACAGAGAGACATAGGCGATAGCTCTTTGGGTCTCCCGATGGCTTTTCCGGCTTTCGGATGGAAACTATTAGTGCTCTGCTCGAGATTCTAGGGATTTTGAATTGGCGCATGCAGGAAGTGAGGACATTGCAAAACAAGGATTTGAGAGTCAACCCTGCGTGGAGTAAAAACTCCAGGAAAACAGAATTCAGACCCAGAGACTTTCCTGGTTTCAGGCACCTGAGGGCGGCAGGAAGCTCCTCTGGCCTGCAAATGCCAAAGATACATTTTCCCTCAGGTGTTGGGACCTTCCGTAGGTTGAACATCTCGTTGTTGGTGAGCCTGGTGGACTCGCGGCTCCCAGTCTTGTGTGCCTCGTCCTTCACGAGTTGTGAGGCAATGGAGTTGGCTGGGACGGGGTATAGGCGAGAGGAGTGTCCAGACCTGGCAGTAATTTTATTGATGGTGCTCCTCGCCTTACGGCTGCAGTACGGGAAACCGCCGGAATTGATAGCTTCTTACCATTGCTTCTGCCTCTTCCTTTCGTGTCGTGAGAGTATGGACGAAACGGCTCTATCAGAGTCAGTCCTCACTGGGTCTCGGTGGAAGGAGTGATAAAGAGTCTCGCACTTATTGTCCCAACATGGTACATAGTTCTTACGACGGCCACGTGGCACACATTGTTTAGCTGTGAATAACATGCCCTCACAAAATTCCTGCTATGCCTCCTCAATATCTGTTGTGTCCGGAGGTGACAGTGTCTCAACGGATTCACCTGTAAGAAGGCAAAATCTTTTTCAATCAACCTTGCGAAAGTTCCAACCCTTCACCCGATCGCTGTAAGCAGGATATTTGAGCCTCAGTGACGTTATGAGAGAGGGTCGGTGTTGTGATCGCGGGAACTTTCGTATAAAACGTCTGTCCGGCAGTCGGCTGTCCTGGAGACATTCGCGAAGGCCAGGTCCGGGTTGGTGCCGATATTCCTTCGGTGTGAGGAGAAACTGTGAACTCCGTCTGCGTCGTACAGCAACATAAGTTTGTTGGCTGTTGCCCAGGAGTCCAGGCTCTCCCCGTCATGTGATGTTTTTCTGTAGCCCCAGTTTACATGCTGGCAGTTGAAATCGCCAATATACAGATTGGGGTGTGGAAACATTGGGATGGCAGTAGGTGTTAGTCGCGTGCGTGGAGGTTTGTAGGCGTTGATGATCTTATATCCTNTGACGTTTACACACAACCATTCAGTCTCTGATTGTTCTGGAGACTGATCGATCAGTGTCAATTCCAACCGGTCATGATCAAACGTGGCACGGCCGTGCTTCCTGTTCAGTATTGACCCATCTAATGGGAAGATGGGAATCACTAGCTTTTCTGCAGTTTTGCAGTGGTTCTCTTGTAGGACGATGATGAATGCCTTGTTCTTGTAGGCTAGCTGCTCGATGATGCTGTTCTTGTTTGCAGTGAGTCCTCGGTGTTCAGCTGGAGTATGCTTGGTTTTGGGTCATCTTCATCAACGGGAATGCTGCCGCCTCATGAACAGGTCCAGCACGGGTAGAAGTGGTTGCTCTCCTAGCGACAGGTTTAGTAAACATTTCGAGAAAAAAACGCAACGGGTAGGGCCACGTGAAGGTACCAGTTGTGATCTTTCATTAGGAAAATGGTTTGTGCAAAAAATTGTTGAAAGTAACATACTTTGCACCAACAAACATAAGTGCTAAAAATAAACAAACCGAATATTAACACATTACTGTCACTTCTAGACATTGAACTTGTTTGTAATACAGACCAAAGAAGCAAAGTGATGAAGTTGTGATGGCACTAAGATGTTCAGATTCATCTTCTGTGAAGGAAGGAACTCTCGTCTGTGTAAGACTTTTGAGTATGATATGTGGAAAGAAACGTCTGAATCCATTTTTCAGATTACACGAGACCAGTGAGGTACTCAATAAATATGTCGTGTGAATGTGGTCAGATAACTTCACCGCTGCCTTTTTCATTAGTTTTGTTGTGACTGTTTTTTTCCCTGACATCGAGGGAATTCAGAATGAAGTAGGCCTACTGTAATATGTTTATGAATTAGAACAACTTGCTCAGCGAATGTAACGAGCACGTGTAGTACTAATTTGTATGACATCAGACGTCGTAAACCTTCCAGAAGGGCCTTAATAGCCTAGGGACGCGAAAATGAAAATTCGCCTCTGACACTAATGCAGGCAATTTTAAATTGATCATATCTCAATAACCTATTTGCGCACACTGGTGTCACTTAGGGGCCGATCCAGCCAGTAGGGCGATTTCAATAATATTTGGTAGTGAAGCCTAATAAGGGCGTTGCTACTGCAAGAGAGATGAAATATATTTCACAAAACTGCTGTGACAAAACAGTGGACGACAAAATGACCTTATATCGTGAATTCTGTTTTCCGAATTGTACAAAAGTATGGTTAAAGGCACGCGAGGGCGTTGCATATCAAGATCAGGTGGCAACAGCGCTGGAAATCTACAAAGAATATCTATCGAACTTTGGACTCAAAGTGCAGCTCCCACTTTCCTGCATAGGTTAAAGGTTATGCTTGCAACGAGTTGGCTGCTAATGTTTCTTTTCATGATGCCACAAAAATTTGTCGAAACTTTCAGTCTCTGAGAGTATTGCATTTTTCGGGGTCTGGAAAATTTTTAGTCTACTTTTGGTTTTACCTGCTTCAAATGCAACATCAGAGAAATCTTTTTCAGCATTAAGGCTGATAAATACTTACTTGCGTACAAGTATGACTGAAGGATGGTTAAACGATTCGATAATTTTACATGTTCGCAAAGTACGAGTTGACAGAGTTGATTTGGACAATTTGATGTTTCAAGTAGAGAGGAAAAACTGAGAAAGTTTAGCTCGTTGTTGGGAATGGCATGTGAATTTTGTCTCCTCGTAATATTGGTTTAAACTTACTTCATGGTAGACATGTTTTTATCTTTAACTCTTTTGACATTTTGACATATGAGTGAGAGCAACAACTCTATATTTTGCATTGCAGGCAATGCTTTTTAATTTGCAGTATCCGTGATGCAGAATGGTCAAACGCAACGTTATCTCTAATTCATGCCTGCGCAACTCAAAAAGGTGCAATACCTGCTAAATTTATCAAGATAAGTTTGCCGCTGACCGCAAAAGTCTATTTTATTTCGTTGCAGTTCTGAAAAAATCTGGAACAACAACTAATTATCCGAAACCGGGTTTTTGCACAATTTTCTGCAATTGAGAAAAGCTCTCGCAGGCCGTGTTGTGCAGGCCTGGTCTAAGTTTTTGGAACTGCGTGGAAAAGAATAGCTTTTAAGCAGGTTGGATTTAGATCCGTAACTGGGCTGTGGCAGAAGGTGCTTACGGGGGATCGCTTACCTTGAATGGCTGAAAAGGACTGTTTTTTCTTGTGAGTACAGAATCGCAAAGGAACCGTTAGCGTTGGACAGCAATAGTCCCCTAGCTGGATTCACGATTTGTGCTGACCTTGGCGGAACCACTAAAAAGAACTTGCACCGGCTCTGGGAATGTGAATGGGTCTACTGCACTTTGCAATGAAAGGCAATTCATCAGCACTTTCCCTGATCACCTTCCATAACAAATACGGAAATCAAGATAGTTTGTGAGAGCCCCTCTGGTAATTATAAAGCATGTTGTGAGTGACACGAATGTGTGGTGTTTGCGTGCTTCCGATTGTAGGCGGGTATATTACGTATGATATAAGTCAATCAATAACACAGCTCTGACGCTGACCAGTGGTAGTCATCTTTTAATATATCTTAATTTTCTAAACCTCCAGATTTTTACCGTACGTTGAAGTGAACCTTCGAAGATTTGTTGTCATGTTATTGTTACGCAAAAAAGGCATCAATAGAACCACCCGATCGCAAGTTTCGCGACTTGCCTATGCAGGCAAGTCTTGCCTATGCAGACAAGTCTTGCCTATGCTGACGACTTGCCTATGCAGACATGAGTGAACTGCAAGCTCATCACTGCATGCAGGGCTTCTGAGAGAATTTTTGCCAAGGGTCACGAAATGGGCCATCAAGAGGAAATAAATGTTCAGGTGCGTGACTTGCTTTGGATCTTCTTATAATATACAAATCATAGCTGATTAAGAGCTTCATTAGTTTCTCAATACTATGACTAGAAAATGATATGCTTTATTTGTTATTTTACATTATTACCATTTACCGATGTTAGCAGATTAGTTAATTTTAAAATGTCGCAGGCTGATCTCAAAGAAATGCACATATCACAGTTGCTTTGCCAGTTTCACAACTACAAATAAAATTAGTTATTAATAGTAAGTCATAGCAATTGTCACTAGCAAACAGGGCTGTCGCCAGCGGGGGGGGCGCAGTGGTGCCTGGCCCCCCCATTTAAAATCGGTGCCCTCCATTTCACGTTTGACCCCCCGGTTGCTACATATATCCAATACTGAATTCCAAAATGTGCCCCCTTCTGGTTTTTGACCCCTCTTTCTGGTTTTTGGCACGCCCTGCTGCTAAATCCTGGCGACGGGCCTGCTAGCAAAGCAAATTTAATACTTCTATAACCTTAAGGCAATAATAGAAGGACGAGAACTTAGTAAAATCTTCCTGTATTTTTCTTCTTAATGTACATAAAAATGTACTATCAGTTAAAATCAAATTTGCAATTTGGTGTTTGTAGCAAGCCTAAGTCTATTTATGTATTAACCAATAGTAGCCATACATGTAAGTGAACATCTTAATCACAATTCGAACTTAACGCATGGACAACCGGGCAATTAGAGCTTTTTCCCAAGCGAACGCCGTGTATGGTAGTGGGTACCATGCAATTACAAACTAACGGTTGTATAACCTTCCTTGATGTGCTGGTTTAACTTTATGGATCTGGTATTGTCATTTGAATATATCGAAAGCCTACACACACAGGCCTGTGCAGCAATAGGACCAGTTTCGTGCCTGTCATTACAAAATATCTATTGTTGTGGCTTCACTTTTGAAACAAGCCTACGCAATAACCAGCTCCTACTGAATTTTCTCAAATCGAGACGCCCATTTGTACCCGCGGCACAACAAATCATCAGTTCATCTGACGACAACCACAGAAATGTGTCGCCCTGGGTGGAACACCGATGGAATGCGGAGTAATTGGAGAGCACTACGACACTCCGTAACTTCATCCCCGACACCAGCACCAACCCTCCCGTAATGGCCCCGACAAGAACAGCGTGGGTCCAGTTTAACCGACTCCGCTCCTGCTTACACAAATGGGTATGGCCCCTTCTACGACTTGTGAGTGTTGCGCAGCAAAACAGACCGTTGACCATGTTGTCCTTCATTGTCCACTCCATAGACCTCCTCATAGAACACATGGCCTGACGGGCCTGGATCACGGAAACAATCGAATGGCTGCTTAACACCTGCCCCTAGATCAAATTCGCCCTATCAGTGGTTTGAAAAAATTTGTTCAAACGATGAAGATGACAGAATTATGCATGAAGATTACCATTCTATTTTTAGCCTATGTGCAATGGTTTCCCGGCAATTCTTTTGAATGATTATATGCGCCAATTTTCACACGGATTATACACACTAAAGTTGCGGTCACCTAGACAGTTTTAGGATTACTTAATAAGTCTATAGGCTTCGTCGTTGATTGGTCTAATCAAGTGTGCCTCGACTCAATGATTTCTTCATCACTTGGTCACAAACGAACAGAGACGCAAATTATTATCGATTTCGGCGAAGCAGTTGTGATTTTTCTAAAATCACAGCACCCGCGACCTTTTATCTTATGAGCAGGCCTTGTACCTTTTCACAGTGAGTCGCGTTTGTGCCTTTACAGTTACACAGTAAATCAACCTTGTGCCTCTTTACCAAAGTGACGGAACTACTTTTGAACGACTACGAATAACGTAAAGCGAGTGGTTGTGCATTTGTCATTATAACCAAGAAGGTTACGTAACAGACGTTACTTTTTTAATTTTTGCACTCGCTATATACACTGGTGAAAATAGCACTTTTTCCAATATTCTATAGTCCAATATTTCTGTTTTTTCCCCATTCTAACCTTTCCGTATTTACTTCGTGAGTAAGAATCTGCTTTTTCAGCGGTTTCTTAGCCTTTCTGCCAGCCTCCAGTAGACGGTTTTGCACTGTCCTTGAAGTCATATGAACTCCAGCTTGCATCAAATCCTTCTGTAAATAAAAATCCTTCTTTCTTGCTTACTTCTTGCTATTTGCAATGGCTGTTTTGGTATAGTCCCAATTTTCAGAAAGCATAACAATGCGACTCTGCCTTCTTTGTGTGATACCTGCCACGATTACAATTTCTATTGTTAAAAAACACAGAAATTTCAACATGTGTGACTCTCAACTACACACAACAGAAAGAACTGGCTTCAGTCTACAATACTGTTGAGCTGATTGAACTCCTATGTGATGTCATAAAATATATTTTTTGATTGTTCTAACGTGTCACGGAGCACTTTGTGCATTTTCCTGCAACCCCTCTTGTGGGGCTTGGCTACAAAAGGCGATACCGGACCCCCAACTTCTAAGACCCTATTTAAAACATATATAGCTTGTTTGTATGCTAATCAGAATATACTGTTGCTGAAACAGCCACCACGCTAATGTTTATATATAGATTAATTGCTGTCAGGGGCAGTGGAAGGTGGGGCAAGGCCCCTCTGGATTTGAACATTTTAGCAAAAAGGTTGTTTTCTTGATTTCGAGTGGGAAAAAATTAATTTCACCACTTTTGGCCCCCACCTAGAAAAATTTGGAAAAATCCCCTAGTGCCTCCCCTTGGAAAAAAATCCTTCGGACGGCCATGATTACTATACAAGTAACTGGCTTACGCTAGTAATTTTGTGCTTGATTACAGAAGTTACAGAAGTGCGTTCTTTTATCCTCCAGGGCCCCAGTACTTGGCGAGCCCAGGTACAATGCACCTCTTTTACCCTTCTCTTGTAGGCCCTAACTGTATGACACCAGAACAGTGAAAATGACTCTTGTGCAGTGTGAGTGTCATACCGAAAAAGATACTGTCATTGCGAGAATTAAATTAATTAATCGGAAACAAGCTGCTGACTTCAGGCTTCCTAGAAATTTTGGTTCTTAGTCCCAATTTCCAAAGGGGAGCAAATGCCCGTTTTGCTTCACCCCCTGCGGACGCCCATGATGATAACATACTTCAAGCTTTAAACAGCTGTTTGCTGAGTTTGCCCAACAACCTCATATGATATAATTTTTTCTCGATAAACCTCACCTGAAGGTTAAAAGAAACGATGGTATATCTATCAAATAATCCACAGTAGAGTAAGTAGGTTAAAATGTTAATGGTGATCTCAATAAATGTGCCAGACGGATTTTGACCGATACAGCAAAACGCTACCGATGCGTTACGCATCCAAAATGAGTGAATTTGCTATTTAAACGTTGCTGATTTCGGTTGTGCAATGCGTCGCACGTGGGCATTCAAAGCAAGTTTTATGAAAAACAAAATGTTTGATGGGAACTGGCATAAAAAAAAAAAACTTCTAAGACGGGTATAGTTGAATGGAAAACCAACTGGCATTGTTGCAAAACTTGTGAAAGCATCACAATCGATTCTAAGTTACCCTTCAAACTATAGCCAAGTAATCGACCGCAGGAAATGTTGGGTCAAGCAATCAGTGCACAATAGCCAACAACCATCGCCTAATTGAAAAAAAACAAGATGAAAAGCGAGAGGAGAGATTTTGAAAAAATATTCAAAATTGCAACAGCCGATTAAATGCACTCTAAGTGTAGTGTGCAGGTTGGGCTTCTCTTCATCAGGATCATGATGATTTCATTTGCAGTCTGTCTCGTGGCAATAATAAATCCGGTGAGTCTATGAAAGCGTCATAGGCGTGGGAAGACGTTTTCTGCAGTGAATGAAGTCAACTTTGTGGTCTTGTGTGTGCTTAGCATTATATGCCATCAAGTGCTTATTAGAAAAGTTCCAAGTCATTGTGTGCTTGCTAGGATTTTTCAGCTGATGATTCTTTTCTGTTAAACAGTTCCTTAACTTCACTTGTTTATGCTTCAAGAAAGTGTTGAAATGAACCACAGCAACGTGACTTTATGCAATGCGCAAGTGCTGAGGGAAGGTGTTTATTCTGCTCTGCTTTCAATAACTCAAGTAAGCATGTGGATATAAATTACAGTAGTTTACTTGCAGAACATTTAGAAAGTTCTTAAAGGGTTTTTGTCGGTTTGTAGACAACGACGAATCTTGTGATTTCACTGAAACAAAATTATCTCAATTTTCAATTTCAATGCTAGCCATCAGTGCTTAAGCCGTTTGCAACGAACTAGATAGTTGTTCTCAGGTGCTATAGTATAGGTGTACACCAACAGGGATTTTAAAAGGTGGCCTCCCTATGGAGTTCAACATTCGTAAAAACATTGGAATAAGGACAGGGTTTCAGTAGTCCGGCTTAAGAAAGCAGCTGACCTTTCTCCGCTCTTTATTTAACACGCTTGAAATGAAAGCTCCTGAAACTTTTAAATACTGTTGTAATGTTCCCAAAAAAAGGAAAAATGTTGCAACTTTTTGCAAGGGTTTATCTTAAAAACTTTACAAGTTCAAAGTCACGACTTGAAATATCAAAAATCTTTTGAGCTTTGTCACATTAGAGATTTCCTTCAGGTTTGATGAGACAAGGTTGAACGTTCCGCAATATATCCAAACACTGCATTCCGTTATGATTCAAACAAGAACGGGTAAAGTAGGATATTATGAAAAAGAATGCATGTAAACATTCATCAACAGAGAAATTACAGTATTTAAAGAATGTCTGAGAGAGTTATGTTGGATGTGCACAAGCTCCATGGATGTTTTGAATCGTGTTTACCTGCATTGTGTATATTTTGGTCTTTATTTTTCAAATAGCAGCATAACCTGCACACGAAGTAATTTGGCAGGTACAAAGTCCCAACCAAACAATTTATTCTAGGCTGGAATATGAAGTTTTAGAGGCCTAGATCGCCTTCCTAGCGTTTCTGGTGCCCAAGTAGGGGCCAAAAGACCCCAAATCGTTGAGGACATGGCTGAGTAATTTCAAGAGATCTCCCTAATTAAAATCCGCAAGTTCGGCCATAACTTTTGAACCAGAAATGCTAGAAAGTCCATCAAACCCTCTAAACACTCGTATTGAAGCCTAGCATCCAAAAAAACTTCGAGTCACCAAATCTGATGGATTGTTCGACTCCCCGGAAGTGACGTCATTATCCAAGTGTATACAAATATGCATAGACATCCTCTCATTGTGTAAACATCAACAAAAAAAACGTGATCTCAAGCTGAAAATTTTTTCTTCCAGTCTAAACTACTAGTCTTCANGAATCTTTAGAGGGTTTGAACAGCTCTCTAGNCTATTCTAACAGCGAGTTATGGCTATATCCAAAAGGGGTGTTATTCTACCCTGGTTANCTTTTTTAGGGGTAGGATTTTTGACTACTTTTTGGTTTTTGTGGCATAATTTTTCATCCAGATATGCTAGAAANCCAATCAAGGGCTCTAAAGACTCGTAAGACAGACTAGTTTCAACAAAATATTTCGGCCAAAACGTGGGCCCATTCGATGGGCGTCGAGGGCCGGGTAAAGTAGGCCACAAAAACGCGAAAACACCCCCACTTGTGACGCCCCCCCAAGAGAACCCCAAACCCAAAACCGAAAATTTTTTTTGACTCGGAACTACTAGACTTGCTGAATCCGTAGAGGGTTTGAACACCTCTCTAGCTGCAGCAGGTGGTGAATTATAACCAAAAATATACGCGCCGATCTATTGGCTTTTGCGGTCGTTAAAGGAGGAGGTCGCTTACTCAGATAAAGTAAGCAGTGCAGGAGCGTAGGAGCCTAATGCCCACTATGTCTCTAAGCTGGGGGCGGCATGATCCAGGTGGCGGCAAAATCTATATACTTTCCCAGTTTTCCCTTTCGCATACTTTCCCTTTGCAGTAAAGCTGACCTACAAGCATCCAGCTTACCCATGTAAGAATAGCTAAGTTTTCGCGGCTGGGAAGCTTTGCGCCTTCCATGGTGATACGATAGACAATGGCCAACCGATAGTGAGAGAAAATTGCCGTTCCATTTAATTGCTACGTAGCACAAAGAAAAAAATCACTAATATTTCCATGTTGCAGACTGGTGAAGCAAGTGGCATTTACGAAGAGAGATAGGGCGACAAATTGTGCTCTTACGCCATTGAAGGAGTGTTGTTTATTTTCGCTACATCTTAAATGATTCAAAAAGACTTTTAACTGCCATTCCTAAAAAATAAGCATTGACCGCGCCGGCCACTGCGGTGGCCGGGACTTTTTGGCTATAATTCGCAAGCCGCTTTAGCTAGAGAGCTGTTCAAGCCCTCTACGGATCCGGCAAGTCGTCTAGTTTTGATTTTAAAATAAGTTTTTTGATTTGGGTTTGGGGTTTTCCTGGAGTGAGGTAACAAAGTGGGGGCGTTTTTTAATTTTTGACCAATTTTGACTAGCCCTGCACGCCAATCCAATGAGCCATGTATTGGCTCAAAATTATGTTGGAAACTAGGTGATCATCCGCGTCTATAGAGCCCTTGATCGACCTTCTGGCATGTCTGGAATCAAAGTCATGGCCCAAAATCCCCATTTTCCCCAAAATAAAATAATTGCAGAAAAAGCATGAGTCTCCCACTGGCGGCTTGTGCGGATAGCGATAACTCGCCGCGAGAACATGATAGAGAGCTATTCGAACCCTCGAAAGACGCGTGAAGTCTTGTAGTTTGCACTGAAAACAAAATTTTTGTGATTTGGGTTTGGGGTTTCGGTGGTTGTAGTCAGAATAAGGGCAGGTTTTGCTTTTTTTCGGTTGTTCTTTTATGACACAATCACCCAGCAAATGAGCCGAAATTGTGGCTCAAACGTTGGTTAGATTCTAGGCTGGAATCTTAATCTTTAGATCCCTAGATCGATTTCCTGGCGTTTCTGGTGCCCAAGTTATGGTCAGAAGACTCCAATTCATTGGGAAATATGCTGAGTAATTTCCGGGGATTTCCTATTTAATTTTTGATTATTTTGCCATATCTTTTGAACCAAAATGCTAGAAAGTCCATCAAACCCTCAGAAGCCTCGTTTTGTAGCCTACATTTAAAAAAACGAAGTTGGCTCGATTTTTTGACTCCCAGGCGACGGCGTCATCATCCGAATGTAAACAAATATGCATAAACTTCCTGTCATTATGTAAACATCAACAAAAAAACGAAATCTCAAGCTAAAAATTTTTTTGCAGTTTAAACTACAAGTCTTCACGAGTCTGTAGAGGGCTTGCACAGCTCTTTAGCCTGTTCTGGCGGCGAGTTATGGCCATATCCAAACTGGGTGTTATTCACCCCAGGTTAGAAATTGTAGGGGTAGAAATTTTGAGCAGTTTTTTTTGTGGCATGATTTTGGATCCAGCTATGCTAGAAAACCAATCAAGGGCTCTAAAGACTGGTATGATAGTCTAGTTTCGAAAGAACTGGAGCGAAAAAATTGGCTCATTGGATTGGCGCCTAGGGCCGGGTAAAGTAGGCCACAAAAACGCCAAAACATCCCCACTTGTGACGTCTCCCCAAGAGAGCCCCAAACCAAAAACTGAAAAAACTTTTTTGAGTTGGAACTAGAAGACTTGCTGAATCCGTAGAGGGTTTGAACACCTCTCCAGCTACGGCAGCTGCCGAGTTATGGCCAAATGAGTACAAGCCACTGTAGTGGCCGGCGTGGGCGTTAAAGGTTGTTTTTGGTAAATTCCTTTACAAGATTGTAATGGACCTTTTCTCGGCCCGCAGCATTGTCATTGCGCTAATCATCATCTTATCGAACGCAGCTCGCGCGGTGGTGCGACGCAAGATAGAGGTTTAAACACGAACATGGCGTATATCATCCAGTGAGTATCAGCCAGTGAACTTCTGACATCATCTCTTGGAAACTGCTGGTAATAACGCGTTGTTACTTTACAATATAGCTAAACGCAAGCTGCGCCAAATTACTGCAATTAAAACATATTTGAATATACCTTCGCCAATTGCTAAAATTAATACAACGCTCAATTACGGTTTTAAGATACTGCGAATGATAAGAAAAATTTCCTCCGTTTAAAGCAAGTTTTCAAGTAAGCAAGCAGCGGTCACGCTTTTTTAAAATCACAGGATTATCATAAATTTTGAAAAAAACATCCACGTGCAATTCAAGCCAAGTTATGCAGATGTTGTCTGGTGGAACACGATTAGTGGTAACAACTGAAGCACACTTCAATGCAAACATCTTAGGCATTGCACTCAACTTAAATTATTAAGAAGTAATACCTTGCAGAAACAATGCTTATCTGTTTTGAAATCAGCATGACATACGTTATTCTATAATGCTTATCAACTTTCTCAGCAAAATGTAAATTTCACAAAGACTTGATGAAAAAGGTTTGAACTGCTTATTCGTTTACCATAACAAATGTTGATATTTTAAAGAGTGAGACGATTATGCAGTTTAGAGCTCCTTACTGCAGACGCCTAAATACCTGTCAAGTTATATTTCTATTGGTCCACCCAAAGCTTCAGGAGTGCCATTTGCAATTAGCACACTTTAGAGGAGAAAAATTTTGTATCATCAAATAATTAAAGCTTCAGTTCACAAAAACAAGTATCCCTAGAGTTTTTAAGTTGGTCAAAACATCGCAATTCAAAAAAGTGCGTGCGGTGTTTTGCAGTGGCATAAAGTCTTTGTTTCATAAGCAAACCTTGATAGTTACAGCATTGGGTTAGAAAACAAGTAAATTGAAACTTTGGTTGCTTTACCATACACAATATAAAAGACATACTACTTAAGCCGACGAAATGACGAAGTTTGTTGTTTCAAATTGCAAATGCTGCACAGAATAAAATTTCGTCTGATTTTTTAACTTTAAAAAAATTATTGTAAAGCTGAAAATACTTTGTAGACAAGCCTATGCAGTATCAGTTACACAAATGACTCTTTCGCAAGTCTGATAAAGTTACAACGTGGTGACAATGCGAAACCATTCAACAAGCTCTATCGGAACGAAATTTTGAAAAATTAATTTAACCCAAACAATAGAAAGTATAAATAGTCTCATCATTGAGTTAAGTTTTCGAGGAATCGACCTGCCATGTTTTGCTTTCAGAACTTTTCGTTAATTCTGCTGCACGTATCAATATTTCAGTGACAATTCATCAAAAGGGTGACAGCAGCTAAATCTGCTCATAAAATGTTTCACTAGGAAATCGATTTCGCGGTAATTACACATATTTGGTCCTGCAAATTGCAAGCAAAATTTGCGGGTTTAACAGTGCAAGACTAACGCAAGGGTTACTGTTAGAGAAAGCGTGTGAATTTCAGTTTCAAACATATGCTATTATTATCAGTCTTAAAGAAACAAACGTTGTACAATATCGCCATGTGCAGTTATCACCGAAGCCGAAGAGCTGAAGTAGCTCCAATAATGCAACGGCTGATTTCGAGCTGCTGTTTTGTGTGTTTATGTCACACACGCAACGGAACTGCTACTGGCCACAACAAAGCCTGTTTCAACTTATAAGCGTTTCTTTTGCACAAGCTCTCACCGTTTTTAGCGTAAACTTTGGATTTACAAACAGAGATTGGCGTTAAAGGCCACTTCGCGGTTGTCAGCAACACTAATAGTGTTCAAACCGTGCGCTTTCAATGTACTCCTCACCCTCTTGAATATGTACGATAAAAAATGTCGATTGTGTTGTCGGGAAAATAAATATTCTTTATTCTGAAATAAAAAATACAATACAACCCAAACCTAGATTGAAAGGAAATTGCTTGTGTTCACAATAAGCTGGGAAAGTATATAAGTTTGAAGTTTCATCATTTAAAATATCAGACATTCTTATTTTAGAAAGTGGCAAAGCTACATTTTTCGCTTGCATTCCAAAAGCACAAGTCACAATCTTCATCTTTACAAAAACAAAACGTTGTAGACTGTAGAGACTCGAAACAAGGGAAGTGATAAATGTTGGAACACATTGAATATAACACTATTTACAAATATGGACATAACAAATTTGGTGATTTTTGCCTGCATAATCAATCGTTGGTAACATAACCTACACAGCCGACATTTTAATAAAATTATATGAAAACCTACTCTTGCATCAACCAGAAAACGCAAAAGATAACGTATAAATCAAAAATATGGAAAAAACAGACAATATGTCTACATATCATAAAACAAGGAGGAAAATAAAAACAGTATGTGATTGCCAACGTTGAGATAATATTTTTGATCTTATCAAATAAAAGTCGTCTGTTTAATTATGTTTGCGGTTATCAGTAGAATGAAACCTATTTAGCCGTCAACTCAGAAACCAAACATAATGTGCTGATGTGAGAAAAATGTTACCTTCTTTGTCTATTAATTTGAATTTATTGATCGGACTAGGATTCAATTTAGAAACAAGTGATGCTGAAACGGCAGAAAGATTAAATCTTCAAGGTTTTCACTGATAAAGCTTTTTCTTGCGATACAAATCAACGGGCAACAAGGTACAATATGCTCAACATCTACAACAATTTCGGGGTAAAGCAAAATGAAAGCAATTTAACACTGTACGATGCAGACTCTATTGCACGTTTCGTCATCACGACTCAGTTCTCGCACGGGAAATGTTGGACAATGTTGTTTCTAAATCCTTAGTAAATCAGTTATACGAACATAATAATACAGTTTCATCTTTGACAAACAACAGCCAAAAACTGAAAACCTAAATATTATAACCATCTTCCAATAAGTGAGATGTGCAGGAAGCATTCTTCAGCACACGCCGAACACTTTCAATTTATCGAGTGAACAAACGAGTGCTGCGAAAACCCTTACAAGATTCGCTCCCAGAAATGTCATGATTCTTCAACCACAGCATATTTACAAATGCATTTGTAAAACTCCTTTTCAAATTCTGTGGTAGACCAATGGTAGAATCTTCAGAAAAACAGGTCATTCACAATATCAAAGTTACGTTAACGTTATCCTTTTAGACAAAATTTTGTTGCAAATGCCTCATTTATGATGTCCTTTAAAAAACGATATATTTGCTGTCCCTAAAACTTTACCTCTTGCAATTTCTTCTCAAATGCCTGAAACATTATTTAAACTTCCGACAAAGAAAAAAAGGGGATTCACAAAATATCAACACAAAATCGTGAAATTGGCCAACAGGGTTTATCGGTAATTAAAATACGAAAATAGGCTCATCTGTTTTTAAAGTGATGAACAAATATTTGTTTAACTTTCAGCGGTTTCCTTACTTTCCAGTGGTAAATGCAGCCTCAATTTTTCAATGTCATCGTGGATTAGTATGTACTTAATGAAAAACAGCTATTCTCCACAATTATGATCCGTCTCAGATGGTCCACTTAAAACAGCCTGTTAAAGCCCATTAATGCCCAGCGTATGATTATTCATACGCAGAAGCGGCCTTCTTGAACTTCCCATGTAAGGAAAACTAAAAATGTTTCTCTGTTATTTGTGGTTGGTACATTACTACCTAGAGGCAGTTTATGATCCATGAAAAACTGAACTTTTTGGAGTGACAACAATTTGGTAAAATTTTAACAATAAAATAAGTTGGTTTTAAAAATGCAAATTTTAGGGGTAGGGACTGACCAGTGAGGCTTCATACACAGAACATATCTTTAAGTGCATGATTTGGCCTATGGTCATGTTTGTTAGCATAATAAGCATCCTCCTACTAGCCAAGGTTTTTATCTAACTTTTCATATTTTCAATTGGGAAACACTGATTACCCAGTGTACGAAATATCATATGTTGGGCAGTAACGAGTATCTCGTGAGACAATTAAAGGTTTGAGTAGGATTTTCAAAAATTTGCTTTTTCAAAACAAATTTTTAAAGTGATAATCAAAAGTGTTGAGTTAAAATGTAGTGAGTCAGAACTATTGAGTCTGGTCAAGAATAGTCTGTACAGTAATACCTTACCTTGCAAAATAAGTAGTGTTGAAAGGGCCATGGACACAGTTATATTATCCAACTTTACTTCTCCCCTGTCTTTGACCTTACTTTTGACAATGATGTGCAAGGTAAAAGTGCTGGATGGAATATTCAAGACCAGACACCCAATTGATTCGAAAGTTCATAATAATTTTTTGTTACACCACGGTTTCCATACTACAGGAGTCGGGCAAAATCTGGCCCACGAAACCATTTCATCGCCCGCGAAAACATTTTGTCACTAAGGAAAGAATAATATATTTACGAAAAACTTGTTGATTTGGTGGAATGTAACATATACCGAAACAATCAATCACATTACGTAAGATGTCCAGCCCTCAGGCTGCTGTGTAATAGCTGAAAGAGGTCCTTGCTGCTCGTTTGAAAATGCGAAAAATAAGTTTGGTGAGGTTGAATAACAAGAACCAAGTCACAATGATAACTAATCCCAGAAATTTAAGAGTTGTTTGAATTCGGGAAGTGCAATCACTGGAAAAGAAGAGAAAAATGTGTTGGTAGTGTTACTCAACCAAACCTCATCAAACGGGAAATGCTAATCTTTTTTGATAAGTTGACAGGACTGTACTTTATTTGAACCCAATCAAAGAAGTGGATCTGTGGGCATTGTGCAAATGTGTTGACTGAAGGATTTCATTGTTGGTTTTCGGAAGTCAGACTGTGATTCTTTGCCAACAGGAGCTAATGTTAGAGCACAATGAGGTCTTAGTCACCAAACAAAAAAAGGATTTGCTTACGTTGTAAGATGAAATGAATAACGTACTGTGGACAAAAATGCACAGATACCCAAAGATTGTTTGGTTCATGTGGCAAATGCACCAAATTCGTTTGCTAAAATTCAATGTGGGACTTCATCCAGACAGTATGGCGTAGGGCAGGGGTGGGCAACAGGTCGATCGCGATCGACCGGTCACGGCCGATCGCCGAATCTCAGTTGGTCGGTCGAGCCTGATTTTGCATTGAATTAGCAAGATACTTAACAAGAACCTTTTTCAATCAATATTCCTTTTGTTGCATTTTATGACATTTACTACTTGTGACTATATTACCGACCGGTGGATCGCGAGTTATCAAGAAATTTTCTATTCTCGATCCCATTCCAGTGGAAGACAAGTTGGCCAACCCTGGCGTAGGGGATTAATTAATTAATTACTGATTTTTTTACCATAACTTGCCAACCACTAATGCCAGTTGGCCATTCAGGGCTCTAAAGTGTGCATATTCACTCAGTATATTTTAAAGGAAAACATTTTCTCAGTGTCCAGTTACGTCATCCAAAAATTTCGAAGCGTCCGCAGCTGTGAAGTCACACCGAAATATGTTCAAGCACAAAAGTGCCCAATCTTTCAAAATCCGATCACAGGAGATGTTTTGCTTCTTCACAGGGTTTAAACAGCTCTCTAGCTCTATTGGTTGGCAAGTTATGAATGGAAAAAGTCAAAGCTAGTATAGTGGCTTTTCGGTCCTTACAGGGTAGACTTTTCGCCTGTGCATATCATTGAAATGACGATTCAACATATAGGCCACATTAGCAGCTGACACACTCTTAAATGCCCAGCGTATGATATATCATACGGCCAAAAAAGGACTTTAAAAAATGAATTTCACGGAAAACAAATTCAAACCAGTTTCAGGACAACATCTCGAATAACATATTAAGGCAGAACCCAAAAAGTCAAATTTTTGAATTTCAGGCATGAATGGGTGATGAGACGAGTTTAAAATATGATGCAATGCAACCACGTTGTTGTCATAAAACACTGAGGCCAAGACTGTGTTTGAGACATGCAGTCCCAACAAACTACCAGGAATAACTTTATGAGTAATCAATGGTTTTTCTTTGATGAAAACACTGATTATTCTGAATATATTGCAAGTTTGAAAATTGATATTTTGTAAGAGTGAACAGTCTGCGGAGGTTTATGCCTCTCCCCCATTTTATGGTTTGCGTGTTCGTGAAAACGTTGACAATGATGAACAGCCTCAGTAAGAATGAATGCCAAAGTATTTGCTTAAAATACCAATACAGTCCTCTCACAACTTCTGTATTTCTATTTTGTGTCAAATATAAGTGTAGTAAAGTGCTTGCTTATAATTCAAATAACGACTTTCACTTTTCTTTGCTAAAATTGTGATAGTTCTTTTCATTCGATTAACTTCAAAATACAGTTACTTACTCAGTTTAGTTGGTAACAGCGTTTTATCAACTTCGCTCTAAAGTTTAGAAGATGATTATTTTACTTGTGCTAGTACGATCTGAATGTTATTCAATTCCCGTCAATTGGTTTCCAATTTTTTACGTTTGAGGAAAAACTTCATTGTACGCTCTGGTTGATTTCTTCATACTACGGCAATTCTTTGCAAATCTAGATTTCTTGTCAACATCAATTGCTGCGAATCTCCAATAAACAGCGTGTTAGATGTAAATTGTACTAGGAGATTCTGATTTTTTTCACGCAAATTTTTTTTCACTCTTTTACTCAAACCATCCGTGTATTTCAGGTGATCGTCAACACCATCGTCGCATTTGCAGTGCTAAGAAACCGAACGCAATTAAAGAGAAACTCACTTTACATCTACGTTCTGAGCTTTATTTCTGTCAACATAGCGTTTGGAATGCTAAATGCATACAGCAGTCTTAATCTTGCTATAGGATTCGAGAAACCCTCGGAATCGGATGGATCTTTTGTGTAGGTTTACTCGTACGATAAAATGTGCTTGGATGAACTTGAAACGACCTATGAAGAAACACGTCATAAATATAGATTTTGTGCTTTGGTTGGTAAATGATTAGCATCGCAGAAGTTTAAGAAAACGTTAAAACCGTAATCTGATAATATCATACAAACACATTTTTATAAACTGTTTTTATAAAAATATTTTCTTCTAGAACACATACTTGAGGAAGGCAGTGCCTGATACAAGAGAGTTTACTCAAAGCACTTAATGTTCAAAAATTATTAACTGAAGTGCATTTATATGTCGACAAACATTTATATAAAAACATAGTGTTACAATGAATAAAACCTCTAAACTTACATTTTCTGATAATTCACGATTGTGTCACCGCCTTTCATAAAAGATTTGACTCGTTTGTGTTCAAAAACGGATAGCTTAACATATATCAAGATTGTCAAAATTTGGAATGTTTCAGATATGAAAACATTTCACCGAATCGGTGAGTTTTGCGCCATACAGTGTCATCTACATATTTCACAATCATGCCAATTTTGCGTCACAAAAGACGCTTTACCATTTAGCCATCACTGTTCGAACTGCAGAGCCATTGCATGACTATTATCATTGCAGATTATTAGTTCACAAATGCATTAGTCAAAGAATCAAAAGTATACAAATTTATTGAATATGGTTAGAAAATTAGAGTTAAAAATAAACTCTAGAAATTTAGTAAAAGTTAAAAACATCCTTCCAAATTCCAGAAAAACTCGTACCTGTCTTAATCATGTTAATAATTACGGAAGTCAAAATTTCTTCATACGTTTTCTCTAAGATCAACTGTTTCTTCATCACCAGTGTGCAACTTGATCGTCATCGAACGAGATAACAAATAGCTGCACACTTGAAATAAAAAGTACAAACACAACCAAACACAGCATAAATTGCAAATGATTACGTCATTTTATTTCCACTACGGAGTACATCATATCTTAATGAGTGGTTCAAGGCACCGGCTGTCATGAATAGTTTTAGTTTTATTTGATTCCAGCAAAGCAAATATCGTTTTTTTATAGTATACGATATATTTGTGCTGTCAGTTTGTGACTGCATGGAAAATATTGCATTTTGAAATCGTAAATTTGGGTTTCAGCCTACATGTACTGTTTTGATTGAGAGATTTAATTAAAATAAACTCAAGAAGTTTTGGTAATACTCTCACAAAGCTTTGAAGATTAATTAACTTGGAATAATGAAAACTTCAACACTAACTCTTCTAAAGTATCTGGAAGATACTCTCCACTTTCAACACCGTATGTTTTGACCAGTTCATAATTCAATTGAAAGCTTATTAATAGTGCTACGCAAGCTAATCAGCTTAGATTTTCAATCTTTCCTCTCATTTTTAGAATTAAACCTATGAATTCGAGGCACACGGCCGTGAAGGTTTGGAGAGTGTTTCGTGTGGTGACGCAATTGTGTCTTTTTCTGGTTATGAGCGGCAACATTTCAACGCTTATGTACGGACTTACACAAAGTTCACACATCGCCTACACGTCACTTTCATTTATCTTCAAGAACAAGGTAAAAAGGTGTTTCTGAGGATTACACACCGGATTTTGTTGGGAGTTGGTGAGAAATTATAACTCGTTCATCTGAAAACTTCAAAATTTTGCAAGACTTTTTTGTCTTTTACTGACTTTTCCGTTTTACTTTGACCAGCATACGAAAAAAACTTGAGTACAAAGTATCCTAGAAAATACTTTAGTTCATACTATCCATCTGGTAACATAAATTATAATTATTCTACACGCAAAGCAACATGTCATAATACCTGTTTCGCTTAGTAAGTAATAGTGAAAGAATCGAATTTGTTCCATTTACCTGTGCAGCTGGTGTGTACATGCCAAATTGCAGAAATCATTTTTTATTGTCAATTCTCCTGAAAAACGATTTGAATTCCACTTACTGAGTTTGAATCATGCTTTTTTCTTTCTTTCGAAGCAATAAATATCTTCCTCTTCTTGTTGATTTTTCGGGATGATAGTTTCATCTTCCAAACAGAAAAACTGATTTAAATGCAACCTGTCATAATGAAAGAGCCTGCTTCAAATAGTATTTCACCGAGTTCCGGTTTTCACACAGACTCTGCTCCTTAAATATTAGAATTATTTGTATGCATCGTGACAAGTTTTCATTGAATAATATTTTAGAATTTTTATCTTAGTGAACATTCGAAATGTTGATAAAAACTCTTGACTGACATTACGGTATCCTTATCAAGCTTGTATTACATGGCGCATATGTTGACTCTAAAAACACTGACAATGTTTTGCTTTGTTCAGACAGCTTCATCCTTATGGCCCAAAAGAAAACGAGGAAAAGCGATGCTGTTGATTTCAACTGTATGGTTGTTGCCTCTTGTTTTAATTATAGTTGTGTCGGTTTCTTGGAATTGCTTAGATAAATGCGTATGTCATAGTGCCTACTACCCAAAACAACTCAGTTGCCAAGCAGGTAAGTTGGTCAAAACAAAATGTTAATTTTTTTTTTCTTTTTCAATGTTAAGACATGTCCCACAATTATTTAAATATGCAAAAGAATGCGACGTTTGACTTAAGCTGTTGACGATAACCATAAAGTGTGTTTTTGGCGCTTGTTTCTGTGTTATTCCTGCATCATAATGAGGAGGACTACAAATTGTTACTGATCCATTAACCCCTCAGGCCCATGGATTTGCTTAATTTGAGCAAGTATATGTCCGGCCATAACTCGCTAGGCGACTGAGCTGGAGAGCTGTTCAAACCCTCTAAAGATGCAGAAAGTCGTGTTGTTTTGGCTTAAAAATTTGGGAAGTTTTGGATTTTAACCTTTTTCGTGGGTGACGTCACAATTAAGACAGGTTTGGGTTTTTTCGGATGGGGTCATCGGGCCCTGGGCCTCAGCCGCATGGGGAAATTTTTTGTTTCTTTCCAAAAAACTAGAGAAAAATCCTCGTCTTTAGAGCCCTTCATTGGCTTTCTAGCGTTTCTTGTTAGCAAGTTATGGCCTAAAAACAACAAAACTAATTCATTAATGCCTTAGGGAATAATTAATAAATTATCGACTATTTGGCCATAACTTTCCAACCTCAAACCTTAGAAAGCCAATGAAGGCCTTTGAAAACGTTGATTTCTCCTAGATTTTTATAAAAGAAATGAAAAATTTCCCTTGCGTTTGGGCCCATAGGCCGATTTCCCCATCCAAAAGGCCCGAAACCTGCCCCAAATGAGACGTCACCCACAGAAAACGCAAATAAAAAACTTTTGAAATCAAACTACAGGACTGTAAGCGTCTTTAGAGCGTTTGAACAGCTCTCTAGCTCAATCGCCTGGCCAGGTATTATGACGCAACAAATTTATGCAAAAAAAGTTGTGCACGCTGGATTTGTGATCCAAACTGCAGAGGAAATCAGCCCGTGTGATTTTTCTAATGAGCCTAGATTTGTTTTAGCATCATAGATCGTAAATATAATCCAAGAAATTTTTTTTGTTGAAAAAAATATCTAACGTGAAATAGTGTTCAACAAATTGCAGTCACTGCATATACACAGGATAAACTTTTGAGTATCAAGTTTGTTAGGGGAATTGTTTAATAAATCGATAGTGTAAGAAGCTTCAGAAATTACGTGCAAAACTAATACTTCCACAACGCAACGAAATTGAGTTATTAGTGGCACTCAGAACTTTTTGCCAATAAAAATATAGGTGCGAAAGTTGAATTTTTCGTGGTTTCTAATTCACCTGAATCTGCACAAGGTATTCGAAAGTTGGAAACTTGAATTTGAATTTGGAATTATTTTAGAACTTGAGTTATTTGACCGGTTGAGATACCAACCGTACTGGCCTCCACAAAAGTGCACCAGATTTCCGTATACTTCTTGCAACCGATTTATGGCGGGTTCATATCGTAACAAAATATTTCCAACACAGTGCACAGCTTCCAGGAATTATTGGGTTTTTGTGTTGAAACAGTCATGATGAGCAGTTTCCGTTTGCTTCAAGCATCAGCCTAGGTGTCAAAATTTATTCCCCTCAATTTCATTAGTTTTCAAGATTGTGGCAATTGTGCTTGTTGCAGCAATACTTTGCAAAATCTTGTTGCTGCAAAAAGGTGACGCAATACTTCAGTTTGTGTAAAGAGCAAAACGATCTTCAACGAATATTTTATGCAATTGACACTGAATTTAACCTTTCTTTCAAATTTTCATAAATCGTGATTCTAGAACCTTTTTTTTCAATCGCTCATGAGTTAATGTTACAATCATAAAAGTTTTGTTGCTACTGTTTGATATATCTGAATCGAAGCTGATTTCACGCGAATATCGAGTTGACCTTTCGGAATTGTTTTACTCAGTCTAACGTGTTGGTTCATTTCTGATGTTTTTCTTTTACAGATATATATTCTGAATGCCACAGGGTTTTCGAAACAATGACAAAAAGCTTCATGTTGTTTCTTGCGAGCATATGGTTACTGTTAGTTGTGGTAAAAATTGGAATGCTCATTACTGCTTTGAGGAAGTTTAGAACGACGCCTGCTAAGACGCGCTCGTCGGTGCAAAATATTTCTCAAGGTAAAAGTTTCACATAAATCTGAATGAAAATGAAAGTGAATGTTAGACGAGGGTGTGAACTGAAAGGTACAATGCAGCTCAACAAACCAAATCATTTAGCAGCTACATGCTTGTAAAAAATTAACTAAACACAGCTTTTAATAGACAATCTTGCAAAAAATTCACTTTTTCTTCAAGCATTAGAAACCATATTTTCAGCATTGATGGTTTAATCCAGGTATTCTCAACCTATTTTTCTCCTGCACCCCTAAAAAATTTATTGTGAACTCTCATCCTCAACAGTTTAGAATCAAAGATTAGCTTTCAAACAATTATAAAGGACACTAAATTTTTAATATGTAAAATAATCAAACATATGGGCATGAAAGAATGGTAAAAATTACCTTTGATCATACTTTACAGAAAGTAATCACTTCCTTGAAATATGTAGAAAATAATAAAATTGATAGGCTGATGTCCAAACGTTTTTAAGGTATTTCAGTTCAATGACATACGGAAGGTCACAACACCTGAGGGTGATATTTTCTGTGGCCCCTTTATCCTAGTGAAGGTTGTTACTGCCATTACGCAGCTGGAGCCAGGAAAACCCCCGGATTTGGATACTATTTTCGCGGAGTTTTAACTCAACGCCAGGTCAGCTCTCAAATATGCGTTTTCCTCACTTTCTGCTTGCATCAACTCAAACACGCAGGATCTGGAGAAGCGCAATAATAGTTGCAATCCCTAAGGGGGAAAATCCATTGGGGGCCCAAGGAGTTATCGCTCATTATACCTGCAGTTTATCCCCTTCAAGATCCTCGAGAGGCTCATCTACGCTTATGTCAAACCAATGATCGACCGATTTACCCCGCTATTAGTAGCGGGCTTTCGGCATGAGAGGTCGACTGTAGTTATTTATAGATCAGGTCACCTTACTGACGCAAGGGATCGAGGATAGATTTTCGCCTAAGAAAAAGGCCGGAGCTGTGTTTGTCAATCTCACAGCAGCTTGCGACAATGTACGGAGTCGTGCCTTCATCTACAAGCTACTGTGGTTGCTACCTGACAGGCAAGTGGTCCCCATGATCATGAAGCTTGTTGGCAATCGCAGCTTCACCGTTACCATCAGTAACAACGAACGGAGCAGGCTACGACGCCGCAAGATTGGTATCCCTCAGGGGTCCATTCTGCCACACCTTCTCTTCAATATCTACACCTCTGATATGCCAATGACCAATGACCGTCTGCAAAAAGTATGCGTACGTCGACCATCTATAATAATCATGCATATTGACGGAGACTAGCAAGCAAGCAAGACATCGCAACCATAGGCGAATACTTCCAGACCGGAACGTTGAAGCTCAGCACTACAAAATCAGTGTCGGTAGTTTTCCATCTCAAAAACAAGGAAGCTAAACGTGAGCTGAAAGTTAACTACAACAACGAAATCCTGCCTTTTTACTCCGAACCCAAATACCTCGGCATAACGTTGGACAGGACGCTCATGTGTCGTCGACACCTGGAGTCAAGAAGCTGATATCACGTGTCGCACTTTTTAGGCGGCTTACTGGGACAACAACTTTGTGAACAGCCACCTTAACGCTAGTCCAGGGGTTCCCAAACTGAGGTTCATGTACCCCTAGGGGTACATTTGCCTACTTAAGGGGTACATTTAAGGTTAGCAAGAGAAGGGAAAAATATGTTTGTATATTACTGATTTCAAATTATTTATACATGTGTCTGTGAATAATAAAATAATTCATTTATTACAAATTTGTGGTCCATATCGAAGGCACAATCAAACAAGCAGGAGAACAAAAAATGGTTAGCAATAGCGCATTAAAGAATCGGTGTTTGCACACAACCAACACTAATAGGAGTAAAAGACTTTAACATCACCGCTACTGCAGCGTCATTCACCCATCACAATACAGGATCCAGTAGTGGGAGAGATATGAAGATATTCTATCATCAAAACTTGGGGCAAACAGCTAACCGAGAAAAAGACAAAAGTAAAAGATAAGTCAGATAGGGGTGCACAGTGGCGCACAAAGACATGCAAACTGTTCCGGTCAAGGTTTCCAGTGCTTGCAACGCATTTATCACGAGATTTGACAGCCAATTAATTTTCCTGAATTTCAAAGCAGGACTTAGCGATTAACATTTTGTCTTTTTTTGTATACTTGGGGGGGGGGCTTATTTTTGTATACTTGGTTTGCACACATTGTCTGTATACTGGAACAAGAAAAATAATGAAATCCTAGGGCGTTACAAAGCATACGGAAGGTCTTCGTTGTTATGCAAAAACAATACTGGTGACTAAGACGCGTACACTAGCACAACGCATCAACTACTATATCAGTTGGTCACTGTCATACAGGAGCGTTAAATAATGAAGAAAAACGCAGATTTGTAAAAAGCATCGGAGATCGGATAAAAAAGTTAAATGAAGATGCACAACGTAAAAAGCTATACAGATTATTTGTCAACAAGGCATCAAAAGTCGTGACACGATGGCTAACTTGGTGTTGGTAGACACGAAATAAAGTATTTTTTTACTGCAGAAGAGCAATGAGCGAATGTGTCTCTGAGCTTGTTTGCTGAGCAGGAGTATAGCGATTTCACTTGTCTCTGAATATCATCATCATCCTTCAGTGAGGCATTTAGCAACACATCAAGGTATTTCGCTTGGTCAGAACACTGTACACGTACACCGCTCAGAAAAACATTGATGGAGCAGGATATTTCTAAGTTTTTCGGAAAAAAAGAACCCCAATTGAGCACCAATATTATTTTTAAAAATCATCATATGCTTACTGGCAAACATTTTTTATTTTCCCCAGCTTTTTTATTATATGAAATTTTAGAGGTACATGTTAATCTATCGAACTGCTGATGGGGTACATGGCCAGAGAATGTTTGGTAACCCCTGCGCTGGTCCATTCCACCTCAGAGTACTGCAATTTTGCTGTTGCCGCAGTGCTCACACGTGCCTCATTTACCGTGTCTTCAACGACGCCTTGCAAACTGCGATTGGGTGCCTGCATACTTCACCTCGGGGCAATCTTCCAATCCTCGCTGGTATCCAACCTGCTGAGCTTCGTCGGAAAGAAACCACACTGTTTCTAGCACGCTGTGTAATGGAACTCGGACATCTGCTCAACTCAGCGTTCACCTGTCCATCGAGTGGGGATGCATGGCATTTCAAATCCAGACACCTACTGTACCCGCTGCACAACAACTCATCAGTTCATCTGTCGACAACAACAGACGTGCGGACTTTGGGCGGATCACCGCTGGAATGCGGAGTGGTTGGACAGCACCCACTTTTCCGGAATGGTCCCGAGCCTTGTTAGGGGTCCATGAATGTGTTGTTAAAGGTGTCCGTAAACCAAATTTGCGTCAAGAAAATCCGCTAGTTTTATTCGCCCAGTTGGGGCAGTATTCCGTTTATTCGCACCACGGCTGTGTTGTGACTTATGATCGCGTTTCAAGTTGACTGCCCTTTTTTGGTTTGATTTTGGTGACGGGAATTAGCGGCAGGCCGAAGCCTGAAATTTGCTGCTTGCCGGGGTTGTTGAGGTTCTCACGCTAAGATATGACCAAATCTAATTTCTCAAAAATTGAAGAAACGGTGACAAAATGAAGGGGTTCGCAGCGGTTTCGGGTGCAGTGGAAGGGGTCCGCCGCGACGAAAAGTTTGAGAACCACTGTGTTACAACCAATTTCAATGAATCGCAATTGCGTTAACCTGTTATCCTTGTATTAAAGTGTTGCTGAGATTTCGTATTATCAATTACTCACAGAAATTTCCAGAAAAGGTATTGGGAATGAAATTTCGGAATCATCCAGTGATTCTCAAACAAAAGCAGATCGCTCTTCCCAGGTGAGAAAAAAAAGTTGTAGGATTTAACATGTGTAAACCGTGAGCGTCAAACTTTCAAAACATAAGCGATCACATCAGAAAATACAACTCGTGACAACATTTTCGGTAATATTCTTAGTACATAGGTTTGGAAATATCGGCTTCTCTTAAAAAAATACCACGAAATGAGACAATTGAGACTGAATTGCATTGATTGAAAGTTTATGGCAATACGAATGTCCAGTTATTTGCTACGTATATTGCGCAAACGCAAACGTTTCGAAATTGAACATCGCAAACATGGTTGCTGTGATTGATTTAATCGTTTATTGTACAAAATATAAAACTGAGTTTAATGCAAGCAATGGTAAAAAATCGAAAATCTACATTGGGTACTTGTTTGATTTTTCGAGGAACTGGTTCATTACAAGCAGAAACATAAAAACTGCCAAATTGTAAACAACTGCAGTTCTTTTTCATTTTGATCAGAAATGTCTGAACTTTGTTTTTAATAGTTAAATATATAATAGTTAAAGATCATATCTTTAACGGCCACGGGCCTGCCAATGATCTCGGGGTTGGGAAAATCAACCCGATGTCCTAGGTCAATGGCCTGATATGAAATCACTTGCCTGGTTTGAATTAAAAATAAAAAAAATTTGATGTTTATTTCAAGTTGTCCGCATTTCAAAACAGTTTTGACATGAAACATGATACTAACTGTGAAGTACGCTTTGATACCTACCAATGCTATTTCTTGTGGTTGGGAAAGTCTATTGTATCAAATACCCAAAAGCAGATTTTTGATGCTTTCGTGAATAGGACAATATTTATTATCACTTTTTTCATGAACATTTTGAAGTACGCGAGGAAAATCATGTCAACTAAGTTTAATTAATTCAATGAAAGACCACCATCACATATCCCGAAATGGCTACATTTGGTGTATTTAAATGTATTTTTATTTTATCATCTAACCAAATATTACCATTGTGCTCTCTGTTTTCTTAAATATTTTTTTTCACAAATTAGGTTGAAATACTATTTTCGTCCGGCAAAAATCAAACAACGAAAGTGACTGCGACTGCTTCGTCAAAATTTATTCTGATTTTTTCACAGCAAAGACAAATCGATGAACAACACCCGCCTGCGTCCAACTGCAGCAGAGGTTCACTGAAGCTGGACCCGTCTCTCAAAGCAATGTGCTTAATGTCCATTCTTTTCATTCTTTGCACTTTGCCTTCGATTATCATAATCGTAGTTGACAGCGTAAGCACAAACCAAACTGTTGGCTTGATTCATCTTACATATTCTTCTTTGGCGCTGTTCATTTACTGCATTGCTTCTCCAATGATCTTGGTCTTTTACTTACCTGGACTGCGTAGGGCAGTTATGATGTTGTGCTTTTCGTGGAAGTGTTGCACGACGACAACAATCACCAGCGGAAGTGTTCGGAACAGTGTTAACTATGGTTGAAGTTCTAAATATGCTGCTGCGTTATGAAACAATTACTTCTAGCATACACAAAATGTTTGACAAAATTTCTCTCTTTAACTAAAACTAATTACCTTAACACCTTCGCTGCCGGTATTTTTCGGTGAAATCCAGGTTTCTAGCGTCTCTTAGCAACTCCACACTCGCCAGCCGATAGTGCTAGAGAGCTGTTCAAACCATCAAAAGACTCAGCGAGTCCTCGAGTCTACATTCTAAAGAATCAATTTGGTAGCAAAACATCAATTACAATTGTTTGGTGGGAAACCTTGATTTATAAAATGTTTTAAGTAGTTTTGGTTCTATGCATTTTATTACATATTTGGAAGTTTTTAAAGGCTTTTTTTCTTCGTCCAGCCTTATGAAAAAGATGACGTTAACTTTATCAACAGTTTTCATATGCTTTGATTGATTTGCTCTCGGCAACTCTTTTCATCTTTCATGAAGCTAACTACAGAAGCGTGTAATCATTTAACAAACAATTTTTAAACAATTAAAATGATGAGGTCAAGAAGCTCATAAAAAGCTATTATTTCCCCTAGGTGAAGTGAAATCTTAAACTAAACAAATAGACAATTATAAAACATTACCATCATTCCTCGCGAATATTTAAACAAAGGCATCTGCATAATTGTGAAATCAAAGGTGCAATAGCATTTGCAGCTAAATTTGCTGAAGATTGATGATGAGTTGCAATGGTAACCACTCCAACGTAATCTTCATACGCGCTTTATATGAGTTATTTGCGTTGGGTTTCATTTCTAAATTAAAAACCATTATGGCCAACAATACGACGCATGGCCAACTTGGTGTAAAGCGAAGCAACAGTTTTGGATTCCAAACACATGTAGTTTGATTTTTGTTGCAAATATGGTCTAATTGTTCTTCAACTAAACTAATTGTGGTTAATTTGCTACGTCACTTTCCAGTCATTCCTGTAAATAGCTGCATTCTGCGAATTTCCGGTATTAATGAATAGCCCCGACAAACAACAACACGTCAGTACAACTGCTTCAAAAAATTTTGCCGACAGCTGTTGCATAGATTCCCGGTCTGGGAACCAGATATGTGAAGGCTAGCTACACCAGTCGCCTTTTGTTTGTTGGTTGCTGCATCTGCTTCATTTTAAGCAGTACGCGTCAACACGCTAAAGAAAAAGCTTCTTCTTCATGAATACCGCGTGCGGTTCACGTCGCAGTGCAGAAAAATGAAAAGGATTTCGTCAAGGAACACGAGGTGTTGGGTTAAAACCTTCACGTGACCATGCGCACGCACAGACAAGTTTACCGTTTGTAACATGTACATACGATACTCAGTAACAGTATTGCGTCGTAATGATAGTCAGCGCTCAACAGAATGAAACGCATTGCTAGATGTATTTGTACAACCGTTACACGATAACCCCAAGTATTTTGAAAAAAAATTTTTGAATCAGGAAAATAGCCCTGTGAGTTTTATTTATATGCTGCACATTTTCTTTTAGGCTGTTCTTTTGCTTTAATTGTTCATTTTTATAGGACTAACTGAACATAAGTACTCTTTCCTCTTAGCAAAATTGTTTCTGCTTTCATTTCACTGGAAATTGTCTCCATCTCCAGACAATGCTCTTAAGGATTGAATGATTTTTAGCCTTATTAAAGTTGAAACTGGCACATTAACTCTCCACATGCATTTCTGTTGTGTTAAATTGTACGAATGCAGTTAAAAAAACACAGCTCTTTGGCTTGATGTTTCAAAAAGTTAAAAAGATAAGGAAAACCAAAGGATTTTACCGAAGTTAGATTTATATAACAACATAACGATGAAGCTCTCGAAGTTTTTTTGTTGTCATGAATTGAGGTATGCAAAAATATGTTCCAGCTGCAAATGGAAAAATTACAGTTGAAATGGTATCGTTACGGAAAAAATGAAATTGTATTTTGTGTATTTTATGTCGTCTCGAAAACGCTTTGGGCCATTTTTCAAATGGTGTCATTCATCAACATTCTGCAGGCAGATTTAAGGCCACAGTGATTCCACATCAATATAAAGGTAGGGGTGTCATGTGAATATTTGGTGGCACCAGTTGCCATGAATACATTGATTGCGGTACTTGCCTTTTTGGATATAATGAGCGCTGATACATTTTCATAGATCGTTAGGCTGCTTCTAACCATTTTCAAACGGTTTGGAAACAGCTGACCAATAAAGCGTCTGTGGAGAAACTCACAAAATGATCGTCGTGTTTGCAGATTTTGACTACACGTAAAGCTAAAAATCATAGATAAACAAAACCAATCTTCAAATGCTTCACACGCTGTAAAATTGTGTATGATATCGATGGTGGCAGCGTACCAAGTCTCTTAATCCTGTATGGATTGCAGAACCAGTATAGTGGCTCGGTCTTCGTCAAACCGTCTCTAGAAGAACAAAAACTCTTAACCACGATTTTTTAAAATTCGGAACTTCTGGGTTCGAAATTTTTTGGTGTGCTCTCACGACTGAGGGGTCGAGATGTCTTTGAATGACGTCAACATGGCCTCGGGAAAAAGTTGGAGAAGCAATTTACTCGTTTTTTCAAAAGTAAGCTAGGCGAAAATCCTCGTCTTTAGAGGTCTTGACTGACCATCTGTGAGCTGCTCATCTTGAGAAAAGTGCAAGCGTCTTTTACAGCCTCTCCTTTTCAGGTGTAGTGATCGCCGCGGGGCCTCTTTCTGGTACTCCAGCAAGCAGGTCACTTGCACATGGCCCCTCCTACGCACATGTGCCCGCAGCAACGCCTTCACGTGGTGCCACTGTTCTTGAACAAATGTTGCTATGCGACGTGACGCGTCCGAGTACTCAGCGGTATATCTGAGCAACTACTTGGTGTTGGCATGACCCTCAGCCTTGGTCGGCGGCATGCCTATGAAAAGGACACTCTACTTCAAACCATGTGCTTGCCTCTTGGCGAATCAGGCGTATGAGGATCCAGAATCCCTACGACTGTGAAGGCAAGGTGGCGACGTGTTGGAACCACGCAAATACGGGCTTCCAAACATGGGAATTTCTGGAAGGTTCCTGCAACCTCTCTGCAGCTCAGTTGTCTTGGGCCCACCCATGCCACTGATCATGCATGCAGGGGGGCCAAGATGGTGGATAAAAGGC
>JGI24159J19872_10000451_pt1 | contig 36189 bp, 25 predicted proteins | sample Ectturendosymbi4_FD_19872 | JGI IMG/M metagenome (IMG submission 19872) | reverse complement strand
TTTGTACTTGTGACTTTGTTACCGAACGGTCGATCGCGAGTTATCACGATATTTTCTAGTCGATCCCACTCGAAGACAAGTTGGCCACCCCTGATGTACAGTATATGCAATAAATCAACGCTAACGATCAAAGAGTGTGAATGGCAGTTTTGTGTACGGAGATGATATGGTAAACTATCCCAGAGTTCAAGGGAAGGCCGCAGAGCAGAGGAAGATATACGCAGCGACGGTTACTTAACACACAATGCCATCGAAATACTTTTTATACTTTTTACAAGATATTCTTTCTCTTCGATATCAAGAATCCAACATAGCAGTCTTGACATTATCCAAGGCTAAGTTTGTGAGGCCGAAAGCGATACAACTTCGCTGAGCACGCTCTGAAGTGGAGACGTATCAGTTTTCGAGAAAAACAAGCGAAGCTCTCAAAAACGTTTCCTCTTTCCATGCATCATCACCATCCTTGTTACTCAGCCTTCCGCCGAAGAGTCACGGGCTCACGAATTGCTTCGCCATCTATTATTCAATCGAGGCGATATTCTGAGTTTGACGAACCAGTGCATTCGTGTTTACAACACATGCAATGGAGTGTCGGCGCAAAGCACATCTCGAGTCACGCGTCGACTGGCCTGCTGCCCGAAATCGGCAACTTTCGCGGAGGACGAGCATCACGACTGACACAGGCGGTGCTCAATGCACCGCGCGTGAAGTGGCGCTCTACGTCACGACCACGGGTCACCGACTTTTAACAAGCATCAAATTATTTTACGCCACTGCAAGAATAAAACGATGCATTGTAAAAGCGGACGGCTAGGAAATACAAAAATAAAGAGAAAGATACTCATGAGCTCGGTGGTGCCTAGCAGAACAACTGATTTCGTGTTTGACTAGGTACTCCTCAACATTTTATTGATAGTGAAAATTGCACCGAATGGTTTGGAACCTTTCTGAAAAGGTCAATCGGACCTCTGGATACTGATCAACAGCAACCGCCAACTCGGAAGATTACCGAGAACCAACATTAAGTAATTTCTAATGGCGCGCCTTAGTTTCCAAGGATGCTCAATAAGTGCGGTAAATGCCGGGCTTTTAAAATAAACAACAGTTTAGTGATAAACAATAGTACAGGTTTTTTTAAGGCGTTTTAGGGACCCGATTCGGGTCCCTAGAATTTCAAATCGGGTCCCTAGAATCAGAGAAAATTATCATCGGGTCCCTAAAATCAGCGAAAATCGGGTCCCCTAGAATCAGAGAAATCGGGTCCCTACAGATCCATACCGGGTACCTAACATTTTCCTTAAAAAAACCTGCAATAATATATTCTTGCTTTAACCGGCTTTGAAAATGAACATTGTTTTTTCAAATGGAACAGAATGCGTTGATCAACGATGCAAGGGAAGCTCGTTCGCGTATTGAACTTAGAATTGCTTCTGCACTCCAAGACGGTGTTACGAGATTTATACAACGCAATGCCGACGTGAAACAGCGAATGCACACAGCACGTTTGTTAGTTTTGCTCGTTTTTCAAGAGTTCCAATGTGTCATGTACTCTTCGATGTCGCGTAGATTATTGAATCTGTCATTTCATGCTTGTTTTTCTCAGAAAAAAATCCTCTTGCTCTTTTCGCTTTGAAACATTGACCATTGTTACTTGCTACATATTTATTGCAAAGTATAGGACTATAGGTTTTGGATCTCTGCTTGAAAATCATCCAGTGCAATAAAGTAGATACAGTTTTTCCAGCGTTGCACACGTTATGCTCAATGTTCCGTAGGTGCGCAGCTGCTCAGTACCACCAGACCATTTGCGCATTGAAATCCAATTCTCGCGCACTTGCAACATTCCATTACATTGGAAAAGTACGAAAACAAGGAGGAGCTACTTGAATTAAATGTGTACTTTGTTTGTATTTGGACAGTATTTTTTAATCTAATCAAATTCACAATGTTAAAACTCATTTGGAATTCTGCTAACTCAGCCTTGAAATATTCATGCTCACTAAAACAAACATTTGCTCAGTGTAAAATTTTCTTAGAGGAAATACTGGTTACGCTATTTCCAGATGATTCGGTAAACAGTTTTTTAGGTACTTACCTTGTCAATTGCCTTTAACCTGACTACATCCATGAAACTCTTTAAAAAATAGGACAGCACTTTTAGAAAAACTTGTTTGAAAATTTAGTTAAGTTTTAAATTTTGGTTTCAGTGGTTAAACTGGTTATTCAACATATATAAGTTTATCAGTTTCAACGAAACAAGGCAACTTCAACCCTCACAGTGTTCCAGAATGAAATATTTCTAACAAAACTCTGCATATTTAAAATCAACGTCTTATGAACATCAAAGCAGCAAGGTTTCATGAAAATACCCCTCGCGAGCTTCCTCAAAATGACGCCTGAGTGCAAAATTTTTACATGAAGTCTTATAGATCACACCAAAAGACAATTCTTAAAGCTTCTTTAAATGAACGAAACCAAAGGAAGGGTATTTTAATTACAAATAGTAAGCGCAGGTTGGAACGGTGACCTCATATCATAAAAATACACCGTGGCAATAAATACTAACTTTGATTGCACACTGCATAAGTTGAAAACAAACATGAAGATCTCACATAAAGTTCAAGTTTTTGGAAAGCCGATCACAGGATGCCACCATGAGAACCACCTGCTGAAATTTAGCCGGACCCTTTGTAATAGATCAGTGAAAGCATTAAACTTTTGACTGCAGCGTTTGCAGATGCCAGATAAGGCACGGTGACACAAACATGGTGTAAAGTTTCGTGTGCGTGCGTAAAGCGATACCTTCACAAGCTAATATGCAACCGTCTTTACAAGCAAGAAAGTTTAAGCTTTAAAATCCGAGTTCACGACTATCGCTTTGTCCGTATTACAAAAAAGTTATTTCACTTGTATCTGGCCCCAACTTTCTGACCGTGTCTGAACGAACCGACTACACTAATGTCCACAACCAGCAGGACTGATGGAACCAAAGCACCATTTTTAATTGTTTTTATGACGTTTTCAGTCACAGATTATCCTTTGCGTTTGATAGGAGAAAAACAGAGACACTTTTCATTACGAATGGTCCAAACGACTCTTGGCCATTAACGTAAAGGTCAGCAAAACCTAAGGGACAAAGAAAACAGTTTTTGCGCATAGCTACTCATTTGGATTAAAAAGTTTACCCATAATATTGCAATAAGCAACAGTCCTGCAAGTCTTGCAAAAATAGTGTATGTGGATCGGCACAAGAAAACAAGATAAGGAATATGTTTGACATGAATGATACAAAGATTTAGCAACTAACTGGTTAAACAACTAATCTTCTTACTCCAGTCACTCGTTCATACTTTGCGCAAATTTTGAAAATTATTTTCTCGTGCTGTTTCAACATAGAAGCTTTTGAGTAGAATTGTATCACGGCACTAAAACGTTTTTCTTCATTTCTTTCAGTTTCTTGGTTTTCAGCGATATTTATGTGTTTGAGCTAACTCCCTACACGCTTCATACTTCTTAAAGTGTACAGCATTGTGTTCTTTTTTCGATCACATCAGCAGCTCGTGCGACTATAGCGTCTCATACGCTTCTGGGTGATGGTTAACAACAAAGCAAAACTTAGGTGTGATCGTTAAATATAGCTCGCAACAGCTGCGCTCGAAAAACTAGCTCCATTGGAAGCAGAGCAACAATTGAACCTTCCCTGGCAAGTGGGACGGGTGGGCGTTTTGCGGCGCTATTTTACAACACAGCTAATAGCAGGATAAATCTTTTGATCTGATACCGAATAGGCAGTTTTCAACCAATCATTTTCGTCATTTTACACACGTTTGCTATCAGTTTGCGTGGACTCCGTAGACTATAAAGCGCATTTTCACGATGTTAAACTTACGTTCGGCCGAGCGCGTCAACAGCTGCAAAAGCTGCAGCCACCCCGTTCAAATATATTAACAAGATTGCCTAACTTTGTTGACAAGGCTGCTTCTCGCCCTATCACTCCATAAGTTTTGAAATTTTTTTCTATTTGGGAAGGTGTAAAGAAAACATTTAACGGAAAAAACTTTGATTCTAATAGAGCAACCAAAAACTGTTGCCCAGGCGTCCACGTAATAGCTGCTCTTACTAAACGCCCGAGACGCGTTTCATTACTGCCAATGGTGATGCTTACGATGAGTACATCGCTTGACATGAACGACCTAATGTTAGCATTCCTATGTGCAAAATTCGTTTGCTTTTGCCAAACGTTCCCCTTCAGGTCTATGCGTAAGAAATCAACTGAATACCATCATGGAGGTCTTTTTCATGATGCACAACCGTGCTCCAAAATCGAAGGGCTGCTTAATGTCACTAATTTTGATCATTTCTTATTAAAATCATACCCCGTGGCTTCATGATTAACACTGACTGCGCATAAAAATTAATAAAAAACACTGATTTTATTAATGCAAGAACCATCAACCGTAGTGAACAAAATTCCTGAGTAACAAAAGGATGAAACGCTTGATAAATTCTGCCCACCAGCACAGAGTTACCGAGATGGCGCAACCACGTTGGTTGGGCCATATGAGGGTGCGGGTGTCGTTGCACCCTCGTGAACAGGAGCGCCAGAGCAGTCGAAGGGCAGGGGACACATTAAAAGCTGAGGCTAACGGTAACTTACTTATGCAAAGTGAAAAACATTGCAAACAAACATACTTCGTTCCTCCCACATTTTCTACTACAATCGCAAAAAGTTATGTAGGATTACCGTAAACATTTCTGGAACACGTTAATAAGAATTATTGCACCATAGAATTAGCTGAAAGGACGTTGTAGGCCAAGCCGGACCATAACGTCAATCACAATAGAGCACTTAATTTTTAAAAATGATAGCTATATCACGTAGTTGTTTCGAATTGAGTAAACCTAGCTTTTTTGTGAAAAAAGTGGGTACTTTTTTAAATGTCTGTTTGCCATTAGTAGCAGTTTTTCCATCAGTATGATCAGTATCCAGGATAGTTAAACTATGCTGACTGACACATCCAAGCAGACTTCGCAAGCGGAGGATAAAGAAATTTTAACATATCTTGAATAAACTCAACACAACACGCACCAGCATTAGTCACAAGTGGAAGCATCTAGGGCCTACGAGAGGGGGGCATGAGAGGTACATTGTACCCGGGCCCGAGTGGCACTGGGGCCGGGGAAGATGAAAGTACGCAGGCTAAGTTTTTCTGTAATCAAGCCCAAAATGACTAGCGTACATTGTAGTTGCCAATATCACACTTAATATATTTATAAATCTTGTAATGGTAGCGGTTTTATCTATATTCTAATTACTATAGAAATAAGCTGTACAAGTTTCAACAAGAAATCCAGAAGCTAGGGGGCCCGGTGTAGGTCTTCGTACCCCCAGGTATAATTTCTCTCGGGGGCCCTGGAAACATCGCACCCACACAAAATTATCAAGAACAAGGTACTTAACCCGAAACTACATGTAAATACCATGTCTACAACCTACTTGCAACATGTTCTCTGGAACCTTAGCTGACCAAATCGCGCAGCTGTGCAGCATTTAAGCGAAGACAAGTTAGCACACACAGAGAAGGTCGTTCAAGATGCAGAGGGACCAAATACTAATGAACAAGCTACTTGCTACATACTTGGGGAAAAACGCACCGATCTGGCAATGGAGTGAATAGAATACAAGAAAACGTTTGACGCGGGGCTACAGTCCTGAGCAATTATTAGCATGCTGTTACTGAAGCCTGATCACAAAAGCATTAGGCTTAGCCAGCAATCAATGAAATTGTGAAAAAATACCAAAAGTTCGAAGTCTTGCAAAAACGCAATAGAAACGACAATGAAAACACCACACGACCTATTTAGTAACTCGAACCTTTCATTCAAATTATTGGTGCTTTTTTAATATTAACGTGAATTAGGTAACACCTTGTCAACATTAGAATATTTCAGGTTGATGCACTCTCACCGCTGCTGTTTCCCGTAAATAACATTTCAACAAAACGACATTCTCCGACACTGCGAACAAGGGTGTACATGGAAAACAAGTCACCGAGACAACTTTCCGTGAACGGGCGACCACGAACGGTGCGCCGAGCAGGAAAAAGACTGTGCGAGGCAGTCAAAAGCAATACAACACCTGGCACCGATACCAAGTTCAACAAGACCAGAGTACTCCACGATGGAAAACCCCAAGTGTAAGATGCATGGGCGGAGCTANGGAGATAGCAGGGGAAGAATATCCCCTAAACTATATCTTGACGTCCGCTGTGTCTTCCCGAAGTTTCATTGGACGCCAGGAAAATTTTTACTTTGTTTTGGTAACACGTGTGCCCCACTGTGGCCGGACCAAATGGAACTGTTTGGCTCCGTCCCTGGTAAAACACCTGCAGGACAAGACAGTCGCACACATTGTTCGCGCTCGCTTTTAAGAAGTAGCAACGCAATCGCAGAGATCTACCACAATACGTTTGACATTGTGGAAACACTACGAGAGCAACTATAGCACACGCAAGTAATTTGAAATCACGGTCATATTCAAATTCATCCGCGATTTTGAATTCACCATTCATAGCAATTGCAACTAGCCCATCGGGCGTGGTTTTATAAAACAAAAACAGCCAAGAACGATCGAATAGATGCAGCAGTACCCAATCGCACATAGATATAGCACCAGCGGGAAAGGTAACAGAGGCAACAGAAAAATATCAGGTCTTGATACTAGGAATAAGCAAACGGTGAAACACGAAGGCTTAAGCTATTCTAACAGCTGGCAGCTTGGAAAGACGCGTCCAAAACATGCCAGGCAAAAATAAATCGACCAATTTACGAAAACGGCTGTACTTTCGGTAGTGCTAACCTCCTTGGAAACTGATCGATGTCTTCCAGACTGGGTAAGAGAATAACACTCCACTACAAAAATACGGAGACAGAAATAGATCAAATAATTAATCAAATGCTGGAGTTGATGGTTGACTTGTTTTGGGCACGATTGTACGTTAAGGGTGTCTGCTCTGCGGCGTTTTGCTTGTTGCGCTTAGAGTATCGATAAACAAAATACTTCCTCCGCAATAAAGTGGCGTAGTTTTCTGAAGACATTTATTTTAAAAAATAATCCGGTAGGAGAAAATCAAAAGCTTACACTGTTGCAAGACTAAGCTTGTAAGCTTGTTGCTGAAACCGTAGTGAAAACAACTAGCCAAAAGTAAACCTATAGCGATTATAGGTTAAATAAACCGCATTCCACAAATTTTTGGTTACTTTCTTATTCACTTCATCCCAAAATTCGTTCCAGACCTCTTTTTCTCATACAGGTAAATTCCACCTGTTTCTCGGTACAAAGCGTATACTTTACTACATATACAGCACCGACGCTGAATGCCTACGCTTTCTTCAACATTACGGGCTTCGCATGATAATGATACGTGACCTGTTGTGTGTTGTGTCAGCAGGTGTGCATGAGACAAAAGCTTTTAAGAAGAATTCGTTTTGCAAATATCAGCAACATTTTCGTTATAAATTAATCATCATAATCATTAACAGCATAATCATTAACGACACAACAATCGAAGAAAGTCTGAAAACAACCTTCTGGAAAATTGTTCATAAAAACTGGTAAGCATTTTTGAGATCCCGTTCACTGCATATGATGTATTGAAAGGATAATTTTGTCACTCGCAATTTCAGCAATTAAAATAGAAAGTCTAAGAAAATAAATCTATCACAAAAATAAAAAACTTTGAACATCTTACATTTGATAAAACAATCTCATAACACGAATTATGATAAAATGCAAGAAACGCGCCCCTCGAAATTCTACATAACAGCATTTACCTTTTTTGCGCAGCTACTATACCCTGCTTGCTCTTTCGTGAACCCCAGCATCTTGAATCAGTGATGTTACAATGCAGTTTAACTACCGCAATATCGCAATTACACACAAGCAATGTTTACATGAAGCTTCCTCATTCTTATGCAAGCCTTTCTTGACAACCCATAAGATGGAGATAGTGTCGAAAACGTATTCTAAGTATTTTATAATGTCAACGCCGGGAAAAAGTTTGAAGATCAGTGGAAACCAGTACTTCTCAACCCTTGGGTCGCGCCCCCACAAGTGGGTCGCAGTAATATTGTTATTCATTTTGTAAAAATTCCATGAGGTCCTGTTGATACTAAGTATTCTATTGCCGGGGTGGGCAACTAACGGCCCGTGGGCCAAATGTGGCCTGCCACAGCGTTTTCAGTGGCCTGCAGAAGCATTTAGGATAATCTTCAAATCTGAAATTTCCTCCAACTTCTCATAGTAAATATTAGTGCTGAGGCTATAAATCGGGACTTTCTTCTACTCCCATAAGAAGGTACGGCCCTCCGCTAAACGCGGCCTTGTCAAAGTGGCTCCCAAGCAAAAATAGTTGCCATCCCTGCTCTATTGCATAATTATATTTCTAATACAAAAAGTCTTGTAGCAACCAATTACTACAATGACCATTGTCATTGTGGCATCACAATCCTCATCTGTGTTGGTCTTGGCCGGCGATGTGCTAGATATAATTAGTGGTTGTGATTCCTGCTTTGGACTTTTTAGAAAAAATGTGGATCTCGAATTTGAACATTTTTGTTATTCTGTAGCTGGCAACCGTCTCTGTGACTTCTTTGGTTTGGTAAAGTGGGCCGCTAGCTATACGTATCATACGTTACCGTTAATATTTGGGTCGTCGCAAAAAAAGTTGAGAAGCGCTGCCATAAACAATTCAGATATGCCGTCGCTGTGATACGATTTTCGTCATTATGGACAGCGCTGTTCCAGTTCCGCTTGGTACTAACGGTTCATTAAAAAATTACCCGTTTCAGGGTGATTGATTTGGAAGAAAACAGCCAACTAACGCCAGTATCTAAACTCTGACAAAGCTATTAATTTTTTTTTTCATTCGCACAGCAACTACTTATTCCCAATTAAAGCCGCTTTCAACGTTGTGTACATATAAGAAGTTAGTTAAACCTTGAAAACGCAACAAGTCACTAGATTATGCTATTTTACGTAAATCTAGCGACATCTTCCAAATGAACCCCGCAGCATATTCTCCAATAAATGAAAATTGAGATGCCTTCGAGAAAGAAGAACAAGCCAAATATAGNAGCTGGACCACTAATCATCAGTTTGGATACCACGTTTACACGAACATTACACAATATTACTCTTCCCAAGCCAACCGCTTACTCACCGGCGACAAAAGTTAATTGCAATTCGACGAAGTGGCAGCACTTCGATGAAGAGCATACCGCTGTCCTTCGCTACTGTCTCGACCAAGGACATCAGTGTCGCACGACAAGCGCGTGCTTTTATTGCCAAAGGAATGCCGCAGGGTCTAACGTTGGAAAGATCGGCAAAACCACCGGGCAAACATATACACACAACCCGACTTAAACCAAGAGCATCGTGCGGTCAAGCAATTTACTTGCCACAAGTGTTCCCATCAGCGATTTTCTCTTGAAAATGTGCCAACAGAAATTAATACCGAACTGCTGCTCGCGGTGAATGACTCCGAGCAAAAGAGTCTAGAGAAAGGAATTCTTACCACTTGCGACGCGCTTGTTATTAGCTGGAATAACGCCACAGACAACGAAAGAATTTGTAAGCTGTTAGCAGTTATTTATTCTGGTGGGGTTTACGCGTGTATTCAGCCGAAATCCGTCTGCAATATTAAGGCATGCGAGAACGATAAAGCTGCTGACTTGCTAGTGAAGGACTCGAGTTATTGCCAGAGCCAATTTTTCAACCTGCTCGGCTGCGTAAACAAATGTTTAACGGGTGGTAAAGAAGTATAACAGCGGTATTTCGCGAATTCGACTACTGTACACATTGTTCCAGTCAAACGAACGCTGAAAATGAGTTTGGCTCACTTATTCTGGATTGAGGCCAAGGAACGGTTCAGTTGTTCAAATCTGCTGAACTCGGGCGTGCTGTTTACTGAGATATGCCTTTTTTAATGTAAACTTTTGCCAAAGGACATCTGGATTGGCGATTTCGCCAGGCCACCTGCTCACGCACAAGTCTCGGCTCTGCATCGTGACATGAAAACTTGCGTGGGTGTTCATAAAACAGTCACCTAAACAGACAAAAGTTGTTTCCTTCAATGCTTTTTTTAGACTGCGGTGATTGTGCTCAAATAAAAGGTTTTGAAATGAAATTTCCATTTTTGCCACGCAAGTGCATAAAAAGTTACACCATCGTGGAACTTTTGTAAGACAGCTTTAAAACAACCAAATGATAACAGTTATTCGGACTGAAAATTAAAATAAGCACTCACGCGAAGTTTGCCGGGGCAATAAGCAAACTGAGATGAACACACAGAATAAGGGCAGTGCTGGTAGGAAGCGCGGCAGTCCTCATTATACTGCATAACAGTCTGAAAAGGAAGTTGTGGCCCCGTCTAGGCAAGTTCTTTCGCCTGAAAGATACGGTCTACTGGTTGGAATAGGAATATTGCTCTGTTTCTGGCCAAGAACCACGGATCGTGATCTGTTTGTTGATACGATGAAAGGCGCTGCACTTCAGATTTTCCAGGGTCGCTGGCGGAGGGTTCTGTTCAGCAAGATCAAGCTGTTCCGGTCATCACTTAGCGATCAAAAACTGGCAAAGAGACAATCCAAGCCGACACCAAACAGTGAGCTGCGACTTGCGTCCTCTTAAGCAATGGACCACGAATCCTCCAGGTATTTTACTTCGAGATAAAGTTATTTGCTAGATATCTTATTCTTTCATTTCCTGTTTAAAAAACATCGCCAGCAGTTCAATCAAAACAGTTCATTGAAAATGCATAACGGTTGAGAACTTTGATGCCGGTGTGTCTATTTTGCGATTTCGGAATAATGTTTACACAACAATCCCATTGCTATAGCAGTGCTTCAAAACCAACCTTGCGGATTCATAACGTATCGGCCTTGGGCTTTCATGACGCAGGTTTCCGGCATTTCATAGCGTTGCCATAGTGAGTTAGACTTTTACTCCAACCGCAAGACGTTAACTAAAGTCACCAACTTGTAACATTACACCAGCGCGATGACGACGCTTTTGTTAAAAAGATGCGCTTCTTTGTCAAAGCTATCTGGCTTTGACTTCAGCTTGTGAAAATAGAAAACACTGTTCCGACCTTCCTTATGATTTTGGCGTGCTCGCCTTCAACTGGAATCTCAAAATTGCCTTCGACCACTTCACCATGTCGTGACGGGCTCGCTGTCAAGCGGAAAAAACTCACACTGATGCACTCTTTGACAAATCTGCGCATTCAATCGCCAACCTCTTGCGGTTTGAGTTGAGAAGCTACCTGACGACATAACTCCAGTGTGCGGTCCCATAACGTTGGCTCATTCGCTGAAAAAGTAGTTGAGCTGGTGTGGTCATTACTGCGCTGATCGCACAAGTTTTGTAGGGAAGATAACCAGCGTATGCAAATCAGTGATGCAGAACTATTTTTTCACCAATCGACGTCGTTGGAAGTTTAGAACACAGTGACGTAATCTGCAATCGTTGCAGGAAAAAACGCGAGAGAAAAACACTGACGTTTATTGCATCCACACTAAACTAGTAGTTCTCAACCTGGTTTGGCCCATGGATCATCGTTTAAAAAGTATCCGATGGACTACTTTGGTAAGCTGCCCCGTCATGAACTAGTCGAAACTGTATTGCACATAGGTCAGTTAACTCAACGGCATGTTCAATCTCCCTAAGAAAAGTCCTGTGGACCACAAGACCACCGGTGGTCCACCTCGACCACGTTGAGAATCATTGCACTAAACTAACGTTAATGAAATTCATGTACCGTCCAAACGAGGGTCAGCTATGCGATGAATTTGGTGATAGTTTATAGATCTGACGCTTGAGCTATGACTCGGTAACAGAATGACCAACTGCTTTGCTTTCTTGAAAAGAAAACGTTCATATTTTCACAGCCATATCAATTGAGACATGGCGTTAAAAAACATGTGAAAGCGTTCTGCAAACCACCTTTGCTCCCACCAAGTCCTGAAGCCCTGCTAGCTCTTTACAAACAAAATCTGCTTTCTACTCTTAACCAAGGTTATCCTTTTAGTTTTGTCTGCATTGAGTAGGAACACAGATTTCATTGAGCCTGCATTTGCACAATATTCTGTTGAAAAAATATGCACAATGAAAAGAATAAAAGCAAGCATTTTGTGGTAAAGCAATCATTTTGTGGTCAATCAAGGCTTACAGCTTTAAATTAGCCAACAACAGGCATTGCCCTGTTTTACTTCTCATTGCAAAATGTACTCATTTTTAGGTCTCGTTAGATATTTAAATGCACTGAAGCTGGCGTTCAACTGCACTTCGATTGGTTAGTTACACGAACTTGCAGGAGATTTGAGTTTGCTTCTGAATACGTATTGTCACAAGGCAGGCCGCAATCTTCCCAAAGAAAATTTACACACGTCACAAAAACCACCTTGAAGTGAAGTAACATATGTTGTTCTACTAACAACTTCAATCCCCAAATTAGGTGCATTTTGTATATTTGCTTCCAAAAATAAAGCAACGCAACGACGAAACGCACTTCTAGATTTGCGACTGAGGTCTCGCTTGCTGTATCTGTACAAATTAAAAAAGCATACTCTTTCAACAAAATTTTCTTGCTGGAGCTGCGCGTTACAACTTTTCCCCGTAATATTACTTCTTTTCCAAGCAAGATCACTTCTTGGCACTCATCTACCTGCTGCTCGAACGTACCCCTGTCTTCCAGTTGCTATTTCCATGTTAAGGCCGGCATCAAGGCGGGCTTTTCCTTCGCAATTCCCCGCTTGACTAGGTGCTGAAAGCCGAGGATCCCGACAGAATAATAGATTTGCTGCGCGCTTTAAATTTGGCCACGACCATCGACATCTACGCCGAGCGTACGCAAATCAACCGCTTAAACGTTTTTCGCGACTTTAGCGTTCGGTTCTGCCGTAAGTGGTGTCGGCAAACTCAACCGCATCTGATGTCAAGTTCGGACCGTTTTGAAGTGACCAGCCTTACTCTTGAAATATACTGTTGTTTCGTACGACTTCAAGCAACTTCAGAGTAATTTCAAAAATTCTCTCAGAATGATTGGGTAATTGCACATTTGCTTAATGCCAGCGGAACCAAATAGTGAAGCGTGAAAATTCTGGTTGTACAAGTGCATGTGAAAGCATCTGACAAGCTCAAATTTTCCATTCCTCACTTCAAAATTTGTGCAATCACCCGAAGGAATTAGCTTAGGTTGGTTTTCACGGATGGCACAAGCCGGGGTGCAATCGAATTTGGTTGTTTTTCACCGGTCGACCCGTCTTTATTTTAAGGAAGTCTACACTTCACGCCACGTTGAAAATATGCTCCGCATGGGATATAACATGAGTTGTGTGGTCAGTTTCGTTTGGTACTGGTTGGATGATTTAATTGTTATTCTTTTTCATTTCCAAGTTGTGCAAAAATTGTCTGTAGCTTTGCCACACTTAAATGGCTCGAAAATGATGTCAAAAAACATGCTACGATATCTTAGCTTATCATCACAAACTTTTTATCGCAGCTCTCCTTTCACAAACTTATACATGAAAAAACCTGACACAATCAGAATCGCTAAATAACAAAATAAGAAGGTAGGATCTTCTCGTGACCCTTCTCTAAACCTGCGAAATGATTTTATAACTTTAAAGCGTGTCATCGATGCGTGACAATAGTTGCCGAAATGATCTGATCAGTTTCCTTTCCAGCATATAGCCTTATTTTCAAAAAAAGTTCAGTGTGTCCGTCGTATCATCGAAAAGATGATTCTACGCGAGCGGCTGACGCCAGAGTGCATCACTGCGAGTGACGTAATATGCACGAATAAACCAAGGTTTTGCCGTTTATTGTAGAAATTCAAGATTTACGTTTTGCAAAGACTGCGAACATTTATCTTACAAGTAGCAATAGGAATGACTGATTAATACCTGTCTACGCCTAGCTGTCTGAAAATATGCAACGTTAACTGAACTTTACACGGCCAAGGAGCAACAGCGCCTGCTAGCAGCAAAGGAAACACTACAAAACATTTTTGAAAATCACGAGCAGGAAAGTGAACCTAAATGCGGACGAAAATAAACATAGTTTGGGTTTAGGTGCATCGGGTCTGGCCATGGTCCTGCGTGTGAGCTTGCTGTGCGACAGGCACACAGGCGCCGAGAAACGCAGATTCTTTGTAGTCTCGGAACCTGATCGTCAGAAGCCGTCAATCAAGCCCAGAGTTCTCCGAGCTTCCGCAGTAGACACGTGTAATTAAAAGCATGCTTCGCTGTAAATCACCAGAGCAAACTTATGCGAAACGTCGTGTGACGTTGCCGCCCGGACGCGCCCGACCATCGTAGCAGAATCGCACACGTCTATTTGCGTTGATATATTCAATCATTACGTAGTTGCGAAACATGCGCCATAGCGCCGGCCGATGATTCGCGTTGGCTACTGTTGCTCGTCCTTGTAAGATTTGTTGATTTGAACACAGCCACTGTTTTTGTGGGAAAGTTGCCCGTCGCCGTCGCGGACTCGTCTTCCACAAATCCTCCACTCACACATTCGTTTGTTGCCACACTGGATGAAGCCAGTAAAGCATGATCTAACTAACAAGCTGCAGAGTTTCAAATACTGAAAGTTAAATGTGATCTTTCCATTGACGTTTGGTTTTGATTGTATTTAAAGCCAAATCAGTATGACTTCTGACACGAATTATGAAAGTCATAAGCGCCAGTTCCCACGCGCAGGAAAAGAGTGTAGGAGAAGGCCGCTTATTAAACTCAACTCTATTCATCAGAGCTTGGGAAAAAACGTAATTGAAATCTTGCTTTATCAAAAGCAGCAAGCACAACTTCATAACACTAGGTTTTGCTCAGATTCACTTCACGCCACACGGCGCTGTTTACATCGGACATATTTAATTAAAGCCACACGACGTGTGGCGTCCACAGGGACAAGGCAATGGAAGAAATTCCACTACAGTAAAACACGCGTAGCACAGTACAATAGGATAATTTTCCAAGGAGTCCCTCTACTCATAGTTCTTCAATTTTTGTAGTATGCTGGATACTATACCAAGATGTGCACTTTTGTGTCGTTGAACAATGTTTATGGGTTTGTAAAACTTCTTTTCGCACAAGTTATTCAGTCTGGAGCATGTAGATGGAGTAAAAGCTGCAATGTAGACCTATTGCTTGAAACAAGGTTTACTACGTACAGTCACAATCGACAGCTCGCACGTTTCTGTTCGTTGTAAAATGATATACTTTGTTTAAAACTAGTGATCATTACTTTTCCATTTAATTACGTCTTCGTACAACCTTTGTTCGTCTCCTACAGTTTAGAAGCAATTGGATTAATGTTAACCACAAACCCATTTTTCCTTTTTCCAGCAAGGTTCGTAACAGGCAACTAGCTTGAATCGGTCAGCAATTTTTTTAATAGGACATCGATTTCACGTTAACACCACGCATCCTCAGACGCCAAATCGGTTCGTAATAATAGGATATTGCAGGTCGCTTGTGTTGCGGAGTCGTTGGCAGCAGAGCCACGAAAAGTGGCTGAAATAAAGTGCGGCGACGCACAAAGCCTGCGCTGCCCGGATTTGCCAGCCATATGCAGTCGAACCGCATTCATTCTTACTCAAGTGGAACAAAGGCGAAATTCGCGCGGAACGAAAACGGCATCTGACAAAACAAACTGGAGTAGATGTTGGTGCCACTTTGTCATTCGCTTCGCCACGCGACGTAACTGGCACACGAGCGACCAGGTCGCTCCCGCGTCCAAATGGGCGTGCCGTGGTTTCCAAGCTAATGTTTAGCGTATCAAGGATTTGCCACCATTTGATGCTCCTAACTTGAGGCTCGCGTCGAGCTGCCAGAAGGGGGTTTGTTGGCTCAGTCCAGGGAGACACTCTTGTTTGGGGTTATAATCACTCGAGTGCTGTTGACGCATAGGTACAGTACTCTATCTCAGTTTGCATCACTGGCGATGCAGGCTGTCATCAGAATAAACTTGAAGCTGAAAGCAGAAACACGAAACAAGCACAGCGCTACCGCAGTGTAGAGTTGCACTCTGCTGCTGAGCTACACCTTTTCTCACACCCGATGACCCCTTGAGGAGCCTCGCCTCTCAACATTTTCTGTAAAAAAGTCGGATGGTTTTTACAAAAAAATTCAAGAGCATAAAAGTGTCAGAGTTACACAAATCATGAACTCATCACCCTCGTAAACCTTGAGAAAATTTACAAGATGCCAAAAAAGGTCGGCACTCCCTAAAAAAGCAGCATGTTTTTAGGCGTAAAACCCGCAAATTGGTTGATTTAAATGTCTAGGACTTGTCTTTCTACAACTGTTCCAAGCTTTCAGCGTCTATATCCATCTTTGATTTGGGCTCTATGCTCCTAGCGAAATCGTGTTTCAAAATAAACTCTAACATAAAAACTATACTGCACAATATTTTCCCTTGCGCCACGGTTCTCAACAGAGAACAGCTCACTTTCATTTCTCTCCATTAAGATGAAACGATTCAGCTTTGATCATGTAACGTGTTGCTGTAACTTCTTGTAGCAGGAATACCACATTTAGTTGATGCGAATTTACAAAACGTCAGGGCATTCACGAGGATTTTGGTGTATTGTCCACAGTGGTAATGTAATCAAAGATTCGCAAAAACGGTTTGCATTATTAGCAAGCAGAGGACATAAAATGATCAAAAAGGGAAATGGCAAACCGCTAGTAAAATTGAAAACGCTCTTCTCCAACCGTTTACTTTCGGATGGATTCTTAATATCTATACACAATTTACTTTTTATTTCAGGTTATACTGTATTTATCTTAAGGGTTACCAAGCCCCAACAGAAAAGAAATCTGGCATTTCGTGAAAATCACAAGTTGCTTGTCATGAAATTATGGCAAAAACATAAAACAAACTCACTCTCAGGAAAAAAAACATTTAAATTGTAATTGAACGTTTTGCAGCTCTTTAGTTAAATACTGCACCAGAGCAGAGCTCCCTTTGCTTTATAAAATCTGCAAATTCAAGACAATTTTTAGGTAAGGAAGTAAAGCAACCAACCCTAGAAGGCAGGGTATAACACTTGTTCGACCGCGTTTAAAGGCACGCACGCTTTTCTGGGCTAAATGACGGGCGTCTTATTAAAAGTGTGCACGAAATAATGGTAAAACAGTGGTTAGTTCATGCCCGTAACCAGCTTGGGACACCAGGTGGGGCAAAGAGTTTTCTGAGAGGGGCCCAAATTTTTTAAACTATGTCCAATAGTTTTGAACTATGTCCAACACATTTTTCTTGGGGGGACGAACAATTCTGTGGGGGCGCTTCTCCCCCTGCACCCCCCTGGTTACGGACCTGGGTTAGTATGACCTAGATCAGGGGTCGGCAACCTACGGCCCCCCAAGCAAAATCATCCGGACCGCAGCCCTTTTACAAATTGCAGTAACTCTATGGCCCGCCTAGTGTTATTATATTTTATGAATCTGCCCTCCTTGCAACTTCTTGTGTTGCGTATTTCTGAGGAAATACTTGTGTGAAACCGCAGTGTTGTAAATGTATTGTATGTCGTATTTTGGGCTTTCGTCACCATAGGCGTAGCCAGGAAGGGGCCATAGGGGCCATGGCCCCCCCAAATTTTTAGAAAATGTAGTCATGTTGTGCTTTGAGAGGCGTTTTTCCAAACAAAATAGTGTTATTCGCCTAAAATCAAGCATTTTGGCCCCTCCCAAATTTTTGGGCTGGCTACGCCACTGTTCGTCACGAACTGTGAAAATCAGGAGTAAACCTGATTAAAACTCCATACATTCCTAAATTTTAACAACATCACAAACAGCAAATGGAACCGAATTGTTGTTGGAAAATTAGCACGGCCCGCCATACCTTGTAGAGTTTGTTTTTGGCCCGCGACTAGGGAAAGGCTGCCGACCCCTGACCTAGATTTTGTAAACGCAGTACGCAGAAACAACCATCTTCTAGCACGTCTGCCGTTTGAATGGAGCCATAGCGAGAGTGGTGAAGCAGCTATGATTGTGATTCGCTCTTGAACTTCCCTGTGATCAGTTAACAGCAGCGAATTTCTCAGCGGGCTTCTGCTATTGCTTCGACGCGACCTCCTTTCGGTCATTTTCCGTTACAACAACACAAATAGGAAAGCGCAACCAAAGTCAAATGCCAGCCATAGCCACGGTATTGCAGCGCAAGACGAAACATCCTTCAAAAACCAACAGGTCAAGGTTCATTTCATTTCTGGTTTGTATTGACCCATTGCAAGACGCCCTCCGGCGATATTGATTTCCGTAGGAAATAGGGAGTGTTTGTTGTGAAGTGAGAATAGATCTGATCACATACATTGTTGGAGACGGTCCTCCCTAGGCAGCTCACAAATATCTAATGCTGGTTTTGTGCGTCTGGCATTTTAATGCAACATGTTCTTAAGGGAATTGCTATGCAAAAATGTTTGTATTCTCAAAAATGTCTATTCACAAGACGTATGTCTCAGGAGTCTGTTCAGATTTTAGCAATAAACTCTACAAATGCTTTAGATCAGTGGTTCTCAACTTGTATGAACTCACGACGTACTAACCCTATGCATAAAATCAAATGACGCACTGAATAAAAAATATTCACAGATTGCTACTTAATTTTGCGCGTTTCGCTAAATATGTCACTACGCACACAATGCGTTTAAAACCTCTTGCAGACTCATTCCACGCGTACGTCGATTAGGTTTGTGCAGGTTTTTCTAAAATCCTAGGATCGCGGTTGCGAAAATAAGCTTGCGACACCCATGCAATCTCAAAACGACGCAATACGTCGCGACGACCCATTTGGGAACCTCTGCTTTGGATGAAGAACCACTATATCGGTATGGTTCTGTGCGTTAACTGCCATGATGCATTCGATCAATAGTAGCATTCTTCACCTCTTGATCACATACCAAACAACGCCTAAAAACAGCTATGCTCGATTGAGTTTTTTCCCAGTAAGATGTATCACCGAAACGTTACACCAGTTAACTAGCAAGTCCGTGAAACACAATATATGTCTACTTGAATATACTCACATCTCTTGCCATAGAAGAAAGTAAATCCACAAGTTGCAAAACTGCTTAAGTCGTTTGTGGTGGAGAGAACGATGATTAGGCGATAGCGAAACCTTCCTTTCCGGATTTGTAGCTGCAACTGTCGCTTCAAGCGAAGAGCTGGGGAACGTGGAGGATAGTCGCGCAGCACCTATATGCGGGCATGCATCGTGTGCATCCACACTTGCACACTGACAGCGTTTTGTATCGTTCTTTTCAACGCCACACTTCTGTTGCTCCATGCCATTCCTCTTAAAAGCCTTGTGATGCGGAAGTTCGAAAGTTGACCGAGGCAAGGGCTGGCGTTCGTCGCACAATTTGTCGAGTATTTCGGTGTGCAATAGAGGTATTCGACCTTGACATCGCGCAGAAGATGCTTTTGCACATTCGCAAACCTCTGTGTCCACAGGTCTAATCGGATATTTTATTACGTCGACTTTTCGTAAGCAAGCCTGCCCACAGTGGCATATGCATTTCCACATTCCGCTCAGCGATAGACCCTGTTCTGCGCAGCTAATCACTGCTGCTTGCGAAATTAAACTCTGAGTACAAATTTTTCTCGGCACACAAGCGCCTTCGTCACGGTGGAGGTTAGTCGGCGTTTTGCTTCGCAGCCTAAAATGACCACTTTTCATTGTATCTTCCCAACTGGCATAAATCTTCCCTGCTCTCTGCAAAACGCACCACAGAAATTTTGCTTTAACAAAGTTCACAAAGTTTATGAAATAAATTTTCTGCAAAAACTTTGGATGAGTTTAACAGTTTTTATGCTTGTTTCTGGTGTCATCCATAACTCCTTGAACTGCAATCAACAAGAACCTTATGTTAATATCCAGACTCAGTTCTACTAAATTTACTGCAAGTCAGAACTGTAAATCTGAATTTTATTTGTATCGTCTGTTCCATTAGAATACAAACAACAAACGAGTTAAGACTTTCACAGAATATTTTGAGTGTTACGTCAAAAAATTGAAAATTGAAAAGGGCAAGACTGATAAAAAATTTTTTAAAATTTCGCAGATACGTAGGAACTACAAGTGAAAATTCTTGTTATTCTGGAGCATCGTCGCAAACATAGAACCAACCTGATGTCACCCAAGGATTTCCTATTCAAAGAAGTTCTCAGTCGATTGATTCTAACAGAAAATTTCGATTGAAAACCACTTTTAAACGATAAAAAATATAACTGTTTCAAATTCACTTCCCAAACTTCCTCGACCATTGACACACTTTGTCCCACTCATGAACTTGCAAAAAGAAAATACAAACCAGTTAGCATGATAGACTCATTTGGCAGTAAGCGCTTGGTGGTTAATACTTGACCATACATTTGCCGTCAACTTTTCCCTCAATCACTGTCACCCTTCGCGCATGCTAGCAACTGCAAAGTGTAACTTGCCTGTAGAAATACATGCCAGATATCTGATAAACCTTCGGTAATTAGTTGCAACGCACAGCACTGTGAATCAAAATGAGGAAACAAAACTGACCTTTTTTAACCAGACATTTTATTGACATCGAAGGTAGCTACACGTTCCACTTGCCTAAACGCGGAGCCCCTGCCGCTACCATCATTCTGCTTAAATAAACTGAATAAACAAGCAAAGGTCCCTACCGAGCTTTGTGCGTGGGAAGTGTTTGCGGGTCTAGTCAGTCGCCCAATTACATCGCATTACATCCCATCATGACAAGTGAAGCGAGCGCGTATTTGATTGCAAAGATACCATGAACATCAAACCTGAATTACAATACTGGCAGTCGATTAAATCGAACAGAGAAATCCGGAAACCTTTCATGCCTTGGCGTTTGAAACGAAAAAGCATTTTCACGAACTTTCTGTTTCGCTGTCTGGAATGTACGGAGCTTCCTGTGCTGACCAATCTATGCCAGAAAACATTCTCAATATGTTACGATATCCAACAACATTTAGAATCAACAGAAAAGCACCATTTATCTGAAAAATTTGTTATAAGTTGAAAAATGCATTTCAACAAAAGATATTGAAACACTGCATAAACAGTACTGATCAGGATAAAAACGCAGATGAACGGCAAATTATGAGAGAAATTTTGAGTTAAACTGCTTTTGTAACTTCTATGATTTGTGAAGCACCTTCATAACAAAAAAGCAGAAATCGGGCAGAGTTGACCGTATTGTAACCATGTGTCGGAAGTTGACACGTAGTAAGGTCACACACACAACATCTCTGTGGCGTTTTGCAAAGGCTGGATACCATTTGTAACAAGCTATTCATCTCACCTCTACTACCCTGAACGTTGCAAACGAGTAAATATTCCGGCTCTTTAGCTGACTGCCATTTCGCAGGAATTCGAAGATCTTTTGGAACTTGAATCACTGATCCGACAGAAACCCGCCGGCGAGCAGGGCACGGCGGGACGCATCGCTTTGCCATTGTTTTTTTGGCGTCGCTCCGCAACGTAGATGAATTGTGGATATTGTGGTTACGGCGTAACAAAATGAGCACGCATTCGAGGCTGCAGCTATCTGTTTCATCTGAATTCGCCCGAAACCAACTACCGTGCAACAGACCAAACTTTCAACATTGACGACCAAAAAATTTTAGCTTCTGAAGGATCGAGCGTATAAGGCTCTTGATCCTTTATAAAAGAAATCTTGCAAAGATTGAAAAATGTACACGGAAGTTTTATTCGGCCCCTAAAAGAAAAACTGACTTTAACTATGAGGACCAACCGCCTACACCTTCTGCATTTTTTTGAAATACGTAACATCGCTATATTTTGCATTGAACTTGCTGTAACCATTCGTTATGCATGTCCAGGCGTTCTTTGCCGAAACTAACAGGCAAGGATCACTGTGCTTATTTTTCTTACTGGCAATGTAAATTTCCAATCTATTACTGGTTATGGGAAACTTATGCACCTGGTCCATACCAATCCATAAAAATAATGTCACGTAGATGTCAATTCTCCGCTAAAACTTAGACAAAGATGTTGTCCTGAAGAAAAAGTGACATTTGCCGTCTTTACAGTATAAAGGATATTATGCCGCTCGTTTTTGTCTTGAGCTGATGTTTCAGAACAGCAAATTCCGTCTCAATTATACCTTTCTTGTTCTTTCTGCAAGGCTTTTCTGCCGTTTATGAAAAATACACACGCATTAAACCGTCATACGAACGTTACCACATTAGACTCCTTGTCACTAGCTCTGGGTAACCACAATACGGTGGTCAATGAGGTGTGCTTACGGCTACCTAACACATTTACGTTTTGCTTTTTCAGGATCAGTTCGGATTTGACTCATTTGTGAAAAGGTGAAGTTAATCACCGCATAGACAATTATCTCTCCACAGAATGGCCGTTTCTTTTCTTATGCCTCGACCACTCCATTTGTTGCAAATGGTACGATCGCGTGTGGCAACAGAGCTACGGTGGTCCCGTAGAGCTAAATACTTTAAGTACGTTTATCTTCTCGACTTTACTTTCAACTTTTTCTTCCGCTGTGTCATGTTTCATGATCGTCAGCTTGCAGAGGCGGACTATACAGACTTTTTCGGTTGCATCGACAAAAATTTTGATCCGAGACGCCATGGAAACGGGTTAAAAGTAATAATATACGGTCGTAATAACTAAGAAGGAGAAATTGTTTGTCTGGAAACTGAACACGATAATGGGTGTCATGGCAGCGCCGTTTGGAGACCACGTACAACGTCGCGGCGCCGCGCGCTCATTTGTCTGCTGAACGTATGCCAAAATTTAGCCAAGGATTCGATGCAGATGGCTGTCTGTATGTTGACAGCGACTCAAGCCTGAATGGCAAGGGCAACGCGACCAGCAAAATACTCTAAAACAATATGCTGTTTGTGCAGAATTGAGTTAGCTGTTTTTGAAAAGTTATAGAAATAAATGTCTGTGGCGCAACCTGTGGCTAATTTAGGTGGTCGATAAGAGGGGATCAACGTTAATGGCTCGTCTCTTAAGCGAAAAATCGAAAAACACGCATTGATTAAAATATAGAACTCTCGAGGAGTAGCATGGGTCAGTGCCTCGCCCTAGACTCCCTAGTGCGAGCACGGGCAAAGTTTGACACCCAGTTTATCTCGAAGTGATCGCCGATAAACATCGCAATACTTGGTTTGGTAATGGGACTTTTGCTGATCTGTCTGTGACCGAACTGTTCAGTTTTATACAGTTATTCACTTTCCGATAACCTATCGGTACACTTTTCTCGTAAAATGAAGTAAAAATATTCTCATCGAGAGGTAGTCACGGTACCACTATAGAGATTATGACGAATTAAGTGCCTTATTTCATTTCACAAACGTAGATCGTCTCGCAGAAAAATCACAATTCGGACTTTGACATTTTTCTATATTTTCAAGTTGGCTATACTATATCTTGGATCATGCGTCACATTCAGGTCTAATTTCGGACGTTGCGAAATCGCAAATGCGTTTACCGACCAACTTATTCTACGGTAGCATTTTCTGCGACGGAAAAGCACTTGAAACGCTGTCAGGGTAGTTCTTATAACCCCAGATAAAGCTTGAAAGTTGTCATAGCCACCGCTTTTGATGTGGCGAGGTGAGCTGTTAGCGTGATGTCATGATTCATTCAGCATGACCTGACATTCTTTGACTGTCGACATCAAAGGTTAGACAGTGTTATTACCTGGTGAGAATTTGATGCTAACCGACGCACACGAAAGTGTGGAAATTGCTACGAACATCACGTCCACGCAACACCAGAATGAAGTTAGACAGTCAATGCTCCGTTCTAATCCAGCTAAGAGTCGTACTGCAGCACATGCTACAACAAAACCCTGTAGCCGCCCCCTTACTTCGTCATGACGTCTGCATCGTTATCCCTACTTTTATCGCATTTAGACAAATGTTTTGAATGATGTGGCATGATTTTTGCTGGTCTCTGCGGTTACAGCGCTTCACTTGCTCAAAAGTTAAAGGGCTTTGTCTGGTAACTGTCGTATAGCTTAGAATCACGTGATTTTGCTCCGTTTGTTAACGAAATCCTGTACTTCACTGTTAGTGGCTGCTCGAAGATATCCTAGCTGTGTCGGCAACTGATACTATAGCCGAAAAAACAGAATCGCATTATAATGTCAAACTATGCAAAGCGAAAGGCTATCTTTCACAAAATTGTTTAGCCATTGTTTGAATAGAAAATACACACACGTCATTGGAGTTGACTTGAGCTAAACCCCATTTTAATTATTTTTTTAACGTTGGTTTCAGCTTTCACTAATGGTTTACAAAACTTTTTCCACAGCTCCTATTCTAAAACTTCATAAACAGTAGTTCACGCAGAACACCCTGGTAGCGCCAGTAGTTACCTTGCATTTACAGTTTTCTCGGTGTGCTTACGACTAGCTTTCCCATTTGACTCATTTTGTTTATCTAACACCATTTAGTAAAAGTGTTTACCAAGTTATGATACGAAGATTTCTGTTGTCTTGACAGGAATCTATCTGCATGTTCCTATCTAGAGGAATATTTAGCCCTTGCGTACACGAATTTGTATAGTTCTGCAGTCTCTAGCACGATAGAATCTAAATGCTGAAGCTTTCTCTACGTCTCGCCGCCAGCCGAGCGCAGCGAACCCACTTCATTATTCACCCCCAAATATCGATGCTCTTCTAGGCCCTTCAGAAATCGTCCTAAACCCGTGTAATTCGCATCGGAACCAAAGAGCGCGCACTCGACGTGCCTTAAACGTGCTCGTGGTTAGGAAAAGTTGGCAGCTACACAAGAGAAGCATCTGAAAAACATAATTACATACTATACCGAAACAAGCAGGAGATGGCTGAGTTCCTGTTGCTTCATAAGTCTTTTGGAACATTGGAACATCCCGGCAAATTACTCCCATGTACAGTTTTGTTATTCTTGTGTTTTTACGCGGCTTATCCATCCGGATTAAATTCTATAACGATTAACAAACTATTGAAATTATCTACATTTTGGATTAGTCCGTATGTCTTGAAGGTTGCATCATTGAAGTTTTCCATATATTGTGTTTGATTGTTCGTTTATTTGTTTGGTCTCCTAAGGAAACTGATAATACATGGGTGAAGACATGCTGCTCAAATTTACTTTATGCAAATGATATTGCAAGTGCAACTGATTCACGTCCGCCTAACATGCTGTGAAAAAATAGAACTCTTGAACGCAATGGCATATGACTTGAGTAATTGAAAACTCTTCTGAGACTTGTAGTTCTAACGATAAGCTGAAGTGTATTTTCGATATTGTAGCAACTATTCTTTAAAATACCCACAAACAAGCAACTGGAGTAAGCCGATAAGTGTACCATACCAACGCAGGAACTAACAATCAGATTCAATGGTACTGAATTGACATTATCTTCTGAACCTCTAAAGTAAGAAATTGCACAAGTTTTCTTTGTCAAACTGCTGATTTCAACAGACTTCTTAGCTTGAAAACAACTGTTTTGTCCTCACAAGCAGGTTAAGGTAATTGCACATTTTTCTTGCAGCACCACTCTTTCTGTCACGCTAAACCGAGGACGCATTCTTGTTGTCCGCTCTGTCTACCTTTGTGCAGCCACACCGTTTGTCTGTCTTTGCAGTGCATTTCATATTTTGTTAAAGAGCACAATAATTTGTTTGAAGTGAAGAGAACAAGTGCAATGAGTGTTGAGACGTGTTTGACAAAACGCAGTGGTTCGATTGTTTTTTTCCAAGCAGTAGAAATATTTGCGGGGTCTTTTCTAGGCCCCCGATTTTATCACTACAGTCCAGCGGTGATCGTGTTACAGTTGTTCGTAACAGGTGCTGCGCAACATATCGATCTGCATTTTGATTCGTATCGCGCCAAAATAATATGCGGCGCACTCCTTTAAAAACGGCAAATTCCTCGTAAATGCGCGGCAAAATAGTTTCAGCTTCGCCGTCTTACACACATTAGATTACGAAGGTTTTGTTGCCGGTTCGTGACGCGAAATGATGAAGCGAGGCCGCATCAACCAACCGGACTGTGCAAGTCAGTTATGTGATCTGCGGTGCGCGGAAGTATGCCTGCTAAGGTTGTAAATGGTCTTCAGAAGCCAGATTTACAGTCAACGTGTCTCCCTCAGTAAGCCCCTGCTACAAGCATGGAATTGCCGAGCAATTTTCGACCGTCGCTCACGCACTGTAAGGAGAGCGTGAGAAACTGCGCTTCTGCTTCCAACCAGAGACGCCTGTGATCATAAAGAGTGTTTTTCCGCTGCAATTTGGGTCATTAATAAAGAAATTTACCCAAAGATACAGTTATGAACATTCTCAATAATAAACATTTACACCTTTACACGTTAGAAGATCTGCGTCATTACACGCGTAATAGCCTGTTCACCTAAATTAGAATTCATATCTCCAACTCGTATCACACAAGTTTCTGTAATCGAGTGTAGTTTTGATTTCCTTTCTTATAGATTTATTTCAAAACTTAATAATGAAACTGACAAATTATAACGCACGGTAGTGTTTCACCAATGTTCAGTCATATTCTCTTGAGTCTTTGCTTTCTTAATTTTTCCCCCAAGCTGTGGCCACTGGCCATCTACACTGTGTTTTTAAAGTTAAACTTCAAAATCAAACAGAACTTCACATATAACATCAGGAAAAAGAGGATACTGCTTTTCGACTTCATTACATTGTCGGTGAACCGTGAGTGAAGGTGGCAAGAGTTTTGCAGGATTGAGAACATGCGTTTGGTTAAGGTGCCTGTTTCATTGTGCGTAATATTGCTTGCACTTGCCACTTTTGGTATTACAAGAAAACGCTGAAGGATCACAAGCGCCTCCGTCGGCCGCATCCGAAATCAACATTCAAAAAGTTATTGTTAAAAACAAATACCTGGACGAAGAACGCAGTTAAGGTGGACATAAATGTTTGCGATGAAGCGTTTGAGAAAAGATCATCAGGGATGTAGAATCGTTAGGCACAAAATCTACGCTAACAGTTTCTGAGGCCTGCATGTACGCACGATTTAAGTGCAACAATGATACATTCCTCGCTTTTGCCTCGAATCCAAGCACAACGCTGAAGAACTGAGCGCAAAATCAGATCGAAGAGGTTTGGGCTCCTTGAAAGTTGTTGAAAGACAAACGGCACATAGATCACACTTGGTGCCACTCCATTACAACATTTACATCGCGGGTTGGTTGTGTTTTCACGATAGAACGTATAGCTCGCTGTCCTGTCACTCTCGGAAAAGTCATCTTCACTTTGACTTTACCTATGAGAAACATCTTCCTCAATTGCTTACGTAATAGTCTTCAGAACGTGTCCACAACAACCTTCACCACTACCAATATCGATGCCAAAACCATGCAAACATCCAGGCCACCTGTGGCGTCTAAGCTTGGATCTGCACGCGAGCTGGGTTCACAGCTGTAAGAAGCGTAGAATCGCTTGCACGAATAGATGACGTCGACTAAACGCTACAATGCACTCGTATACTCATCAAACCCAGAGACTGGATGGTTTTCCGTAGCGCCCAACTGCAGCCTTCTGGGTTGACGCGTTTACTCTGCTGTAACTGACAAGCAGCTGACATTTGGTCTAACTCTAATGAATACATTGTTTGCAAAATATCCGCAAGTTTTTTCACTTGCAGCAATAGATTGCGAAGTAGTTTCGGCACACTTTTCATCACTGCCGGAAGGAGCGATTGTAACAACCTTTTAGCTCGGAGAAACGAATGGCTGACCAAACCACGACTAGTCATTAGAGGATTTACTGTGAGTTTGGTTAGTGATTGGGCAAGGGTAAAATTAGTGTTGCTCGCTTGCTGCCAAAAAGCTTTAAAAAACTGACCGACAATGCTGTGATTAAGTCCGATTTTGAAAGAGCTCAACTGTACCCTTGGAATAGAAAAGCACGGCATTTTTCTGGTGTTTTTTGAAATCGCTGGAGCGATTCTAGGGCAGGTATTCGGAAGGGAATGTCAACATTCAGCTCTATAATGCAAACGCTTCCCGCACCCGATGGCGCTGAAAACAAACCTAAAGTAGCTGCGGTCATCCCTGTGGTTATCATTAGATCAAACGACTTCCATTTATTTCACACCTAATATGGCCAACTTGATTGTGCAAAATTGTGCAAACAAGCGATACCATATTCAACGTTTGCAAAAATTCATAGTGATGTGTTTGCCATCACATGTAGAGGTGCTCGCTTCCAGAAAAGCAGTTTTGACCCACCTCCGTTATGACTTTCTTGAACCACCTGTTCCCTTTTCTTTGCATGTCTAATATGTTGCATGCCAACGTTAATCTCTCGATAGTGTTGTGTTTCATGGTGGAGACAATTAAGCATAGCCACTGACGAGATCCAAGCCGCTTGACATCACACAAAGAGTAGATACTTTGAAAAACGTTTCAGTGGCATCAGGCAACACTTTCGGTGGTAGATTCGCAGACTTAAACGAACTTTTTCATGTGGTGCTTCAATAATTTTTTATTCTCAATATCTGCAGCTCAGAGCAGTTAAAATCATGGGTTTAAAATTTTCCGTAAAATTGAAAAGATCAAAAAATGGCTTTAGCTCATATTTTTCCAAAATGCCTGACACTTTTGTTGGGATAGTTTGATTCAATTGACCACACTCATCCAACGACTATATCCGTGGTCGGGAAGGCTACAGACCATAACTGCTATAAACTACTTCGCGCTTTATGCGTTAGTGATAGCACTCCATTCTTGCAAAACAGAATTTCAGCGAAGTGTAGGAAACAAATAAAGATTTGCTTGGAGCGTTGAAACCGCATTTTTTGTTTTGTGTTTTCCCAAACGTTGATTAAAGTGTTTTTCGCCCACCAAACAGGTTTATAAATGAAAGTGCACCATTCCACAACTCTGTTAATCTCAAACATTTGGCTAAGTTCACGTGGAAAGCCCCCTACAAATTGCGAACTTAAGTTGAACCGCACCACTAATCGCATGGTTGCGCACAGCTGAAGTAGACCTTGCAGCCACGTAACATTTCCCTGCCTCAACCAAGACTTTCGCTGTAAACAATGTATAACAAGGGTTTTTATCGGAATTCAAGCAACTACGATTGCTTAAGATAAATTGTCTTGTACGTCTGAGCAACTATCGCAAATTATTGTTTACTCGCTAATATTCAACGCATGACCAATGTTGCGTGGAATCACATGAGGAACTGATCTTTTCGCTATGGTTTTCATTCCTAAATTATTACCTCGCCAAACAGTGATCAAGGAAAACTTTGCCTGTCCATGGTACGAGAAAACCTGCCGTACATTTGTATTGACGTTGGCATACTGTCATGGAAACGCAATAGAATATTAATTCGGACGCTGTTATGAAGTATTAAAGCAAATGCTCTTTGCAAACCAGCGGAGCCAAAAGTATCTTCGACATTTTCTGCACTTTCTTTACTGCCCTCTGCAGGCGTGGAGAGCCATCATCAAGATTGGCTAAGGTATATAGCAAACATCTTTTTAAATACATTACCGAATTCGGGTGTTCTACTGCTTTTGAAATGATTGGATATTGATGAAAATGTTTTTGGACTAGAAACACCTAAATAAATAACATTTATTCACTAAGTCATTTTGCTTAAAAGGGCAATTAAATTGTTCATCGTAAGATCGAAGTTTTCCTTTAAAATCCGTAATTTTTCTTATGAGCATAAACATGATAGTAACTTTTATGAAGCCAGCTCAACCAACTCCATGGTTATGAATGGATATTGAACTTCAATTTTCATGTTATTGCGCATTGGAGTTCATGAGCCAAACGTAAATAGAAATATTTGCCAACCTCTAATTTTTTTTGCACTTGCATTTTCATGGCAGTCATTCATGTTTTATTCTCTTTGAACACACACAGATACCTCTAGCAACCTTTAATAGCTCTGCGACACCACAAAGCAAATGCCAAATTTCTTACTGGAGTGAACTATCAGAGCGGGTTGCAACATATCTGACCACGTTATAGTGAAGCCACCAGACCGGAAACTACCTGCCATAAACAACTCTGCTGCTCAATAACTGTTGCAGTATGCCTCATTGTATTCACTGCTGAAATAAAGAGCAGACCTGCCCGGTACAAACGTGTGGACAAAAATCCATCCCGCCACTGCACGTGCAAATATAAGTAAAGCAGCGGGGCATAGCTATTTGCACTGGTGCGCCGTCAGCAGCATTGCGAAGCGGTTTGTTGTATCCGTTCGTCCAAGTTGTCCTTTTCCTGTTGCGGTTGAGTGGCTTGCGACGAAAACAATCTATGATCGTGCAGTTCAACACAAAGCATTTTTGGTTCGGTTTCGGAGACAGTTCAAAAGCTTCTTTTTATTGAGCAACGTTGCGAGGAAGAAGCACGGTGAATGAATGAAAGTCGTTCGCGCACAGGTGACGCTGGGCCAGCGTTTGATCTCGCACTTTTGGCTCCTGCAAAACACCTAAACCGTTAAAAGATAACACACGGCCGTGCGGAACGAAGCTGCTGGCCCCACAACGTGGGTGGGACAGGAAGAGAGAACCCGCCGCGCGTGAAACGAAGGCGGTCGCTTCTGCTTGCGGCAAAGTTCGTTTACAACGTACACTGTGTTCGTGCTTTGTGCGTTGATGACAGTAAGCATTCATCCTTGCATGAACTGCGTCAGGTGGGATGACCAACAGGTGGAAAGAATTTACAGGACTTCGACTTTACTGCCGGTCTGCTGGTTCCGTCCCTTTTGAGTTGATGGAAATAATTTTTTTCTTAAATGCTCTAAAGCGCTCAGTATCAGCAATCGCCCGTGGATGGTGGGAGCAAACTTTTGTCCGAAATAGAAGTCAGCAGTGTGCAAATTACAATGCTCTGTTGTATTTTTCTGAGTCTACAAACAAGGGATGCACATATTTTGTTGGTTGTGGAAAGAATTGCATTTGTTAAGTGTATTTCGTGACAAAAACTACTTGGCAAAAGCTATAGAGGTTAATTCATGGTCATCGCAAAGAAGGTGGAATAAATGCCCAAGAGACTGTCAAAACACCTTGAGCAGCAGAACATTGATATATCTCGCACTAATATTAGAGTTAAAAACCTTTGAAAACTCTGCTTCAGCTGTTTTTGCGTAGGACACCTGCTGAAAGAAGGTGTACTTTTTACGCAATGCACGTTTCGGTCCAGCTGTTCAATTTGTTTCATCTCGGCAGCCCTTCACAGTGGAGTTCAGCTGCCGTGTTCCTGAAGGACGGGGAGTGGGTATTCTCATCTGCCACTAAATGCGTGGTTGCTTTCAAGAAAGCCAGAAAGTACTTCAAGTCTGCTACTTGCTTTCATTTTAAGATGATAAGCTGGATGACCGCAGCAGTTGCAGGAACACCTGTTACATGCCAACCTCAGGAAATGATAGAAACTAGCGAAAGCGAGACGCAGTGCATGCAGACATGTCTTCAAAGACTTGCAAGTATACATCCTCGCAAAATTTGAAGTAAATCATTGAAGAAGAAAGGGTTAGGTAATCCTGACGTCGAGCATTCAGCTCAAACCATTTCAGTCTTTCGGTTTCATAGCAACAGTGCTTGTACATTCCCTCTCCATTTTATGATTGAATCTGGCGTGTGGCAACTTATCTTTAGGGTGCAACTTCTTCAGGGGTGTACGTGTAAATTCATTAGCTCGTTTTTGATTAGGAAAAGAGACCCGGCCCAATGTAAGCTAAAGCTTTAGCAAAACCTTCTCGCTTTTGTGGCGTTGTAGTGTTTGTTTGACGCGCAAGAAGCGAGGCTCTTCCCTATGGCTTTTCTCGTTGATACTGGCTGCACTTTTTCTTCAGCAGGTGCTGGTCGTCAGTGTAAAAAATACCTACAGCAATTTCCTAGCATCACAGTGCCTTTTTTTCTTGTCAATTTACCTGCTATTTATTGTATGTACTGTATCAGAAACACCGTTCTGTTTTCAACGCTACAGTGGTTACGCATTTTATCAATGAAAGTGTACCTTTGCATGATTTTTATACTTACGTACTTTCCTATTTCATTTGAGTGATATTGAATCTATGGCGTCAATATCCTTAACATCGTTTCAAATTTCAAAAGTATCAAAAACCATTTGCAGACCCCTTTGAACATCTGCCAGTGGAGTGTTATAATCCGAGTGCGTCTCAATCCGTTTGTATCCATCAATTCAATTTTTTCTTTTTTGATAGGTATCCTGTGCTAAGGAGCTGCTGAACAAAAAAAACTATGGGCAAAAGTTGAGGTTAGAACTGAATTGTATACAAGTACCTTTAAAACTTCACAGATGATTTTGTTTTCGTGATTACAGTGGATTTTACAGAGAATTAAGTCCACATTAGAAAAAAAAACATTTGAAATACTAGCCAATTACATCCAAAAATCTCACCGGTAACTCAACAAAATACTGCAGTGATTCACCTGATTCATAAAAAAACTGCAACATGTGTTTTTCTCTAACAGGTGGCTTTGCCACGAATCAAGTTTCGGTTTGCAAGACTGGTAAGGCTTTTCGCTGGAACGCATTCTGACCTACACTAATCCTTTATATTATTAAAACCTAGTAGCACTGTCTTTGCACTGTGGATATCAACGATCTTTTTCTGTTGTCATAAAATGGGTAAAAGAGGCTCAACAGGAAGCTTGATATACATGGTGTACTGTTTACTTGAGAATAGCGAGGCTTTTGTACTCAGTTACCACATTTTTGTGCTAATGTCCTCCCGAATGATTGATGGAGTGAAAGCGTTGCTGTCGGTGGAAAATGTTTCAATACTTTTTTCACACTTCTGTTTAACTCGCTTACAAGCCCTGCATTCAGCGGACTTGCGTAGGCCCTTGTGGTAATAAGCCTTAATCCAGTTGCAAATATTTGAATGTTACAATGAGCGACCGCATCAAAGCACAGGAAAACGAAGTTGGAAGACAATGACGCCACCTTTGATTACTCTACGTCGTCACAAAAGCGCTGCGATATAGGCTGCTGTGTCAGATCAGTGAGCAAAATCTTTGAACGCCGCCTTATCGTAGTGCGTCAGATGTGCCTTGTTTTCATTCGATTTTAGAAAAAGCAGTATAAATATTCGTTGCCTGATTTATTGCCTTGTTACAGAAAGATCACTACGGTCCAGGAGCTTTTGGCGTTTCTAGAAAATGACGCGTGTTTACAAACCGTCAGCGTTTTCCACACTGGCAGATTCATGATTACCCTGTATTGGAGGCACCCAGAAGACACAACATATGATGCTATCATTCTGTGCTACTTTAACTGTAACGAAATGGTATTGGCCTCATGGCAGCACATTGGTCATTCGTCTGCAGCCATTTATGCGGAAATGTGTGATGGGAAACTTGACATTTGTGAAGAAAAATGTTTTATCTTTGTTGACCGCTATTTCTTGTTACATGTTAAAAGATTGTGAAAACAAAGGGAATGACAATTTTAAGTGGTTTATTGTCAGAAGACACAAGATCCTAAATATACAAACAATTAAGCAAAAGTGTACCCCAAGTATCACAAAAACTAATTTGCAGAAAAGTTGATCTCGGACCCACAAATGCCTCTCGAAAATGAGCAACCAAAATGTTTTTCTCGATTAGTTTTACATTTGTAATGCAACAAATAATTCAACCAGCCTTAAGGCTATGCTGTACACTTGTTGCAACAATGATAAGACTCTTAATTGTGGCAACTTCAATGAAAAAACATTTGTTGCAGATCTTCAACCGCATTGTGGCCCTACCCATTTACATTAACCCCATTCAAAATTTCACAGATAGCCTGAAAGTCAAAGCAAACACCTTAACTCTGAACTAACCTGACGTCTTGATCCAGACTGTTGTGGAATTCGCAAACGTAGATTGTCCCTGAAGTGGCGATACAGGTCCCATTTTAAAGTTTATCTATGTTTATCTGTTGATCTGAGGCAACAATTAAATCAGGCCTGCATCGCAGCACAATTTTTTTCAAACTAGCAATAGAATTAGGAAATTACTGCTCCATGCATTTTTCAAGGACAGCAAGCAATAATGGCAATTTCAGTTCTTTAGGTTTTGTTTTCACAAATGAGATAATTATGTTAATCTGTCAGATTTATAAGAGAATTTAAAATTTTCTTCAAATTTAGCTTTGATCAATTTTTCGCAGAAATGTAATGTGTGTGGTGCAACCGCTTCCCCTGCACCCCATCTCCTATGAATATGCAAACAGGATAGTAAACTAGTTAACTTTCAACTATTTGTCTCAAGGAATCTTTTCACAACCATGAATCAGACACTGTGCATCAGTGTATACCCGGGGTCAGAAACCTACGGCCAGCGGGTCGGATCCGGCCCGCAGCCCTTTTACCAAATTGTAATAGCTGTATGGCCCGCCTATAGTGGCTTTATATTTTATGAATCTGCCCTCCTTGCAATTTTTTATGTTGAATACTTACAAGGAACTACTTATGAGAAACTGCATGGGACAGTAAATGTACTGTATGTCGCGTTTTGGGCTTTCGTTCGTAGGCGTAGCCAGAGGGAAGCCAGAGAGGCCATGACCCTCCCAAATTTTTGGAATTCATAGTCATTTTGTGCTTTGAGAGGCGGTATCCCAAACAAAATAGCGTTTTTCGCCTAAAACCAAACATTTTGCCACCACCTCAATTTTTNCCTCCCCCAATTTTTGTGCTGGCTATGCTACTGCTTTCGTTAAGGACTGTGAAAATCAGGAGTTAATCTGATTAAAATTCCATAAATTCCCAAGATCTAACAACAACAAAAGGAACGGAATTGTTGGTGGAAAATTATTACGGCCAGCCATGCATTGCAGAGTTTGTTTTTGGCCCACAACTCGGGAAAAGGTGCCGAGCCGACCACTGGTGTATACATGTCTCCTAGTGCGTAAGCATCATCAGCTCTTGATCAAATAGCTAACTTTTAAAGTATAAACTATTGCGTGAAAGATAAAAAAAACTTCGTGTTGAACCGTCATCTATCGCAGACTATAAGGCAGCTTACCTCAGTGAGCCTAAAATCCTCATTGTTGGCAAATATTGACATTCGAAAACCTTGTTTGACAAGTAGCAGCCAGAAACTCATAAACGCAAATAGATGTAAATAAAGCAACCTTAAAATTCTTTGTTGGGTTTAAAAATGAAAAAAATGCTAAACGTTTGCAAAAGCATCCGCTCTGATGAATTCACTGTCTCTGTGAATGTCGTCATCGTCGTCTATTATGTCATTAATTCTGACAGATTTTGTTTATCCTAGGCCTATAGGCAAAATTATGACGAAAGGTTTGCAATATTGTGGAGAAGATAAACTTTTAAATAAGATTTGTACCTCCATACTAGGGACACTTTAAAACTATTTTGAATGAGAATACCCATTTGGTTAGGCTGATTTACAACTTCATCGTGCAAAACCTAGCCTAACTGTAATAATGGAATTTGAAACGAGATAGAAAAAATCTGATCGCTGATCGTGTAACAGAGTCAAATGTTTTGCAATTTCAGGAAAAGGTTAACAACTAAAGCCGTTTTAATATTTTGCAATATAACAATTATGTACCTAATTCCTTTTGCATACTGAATATTACACGAAATATAGAGAACAGTCCGGTAGCCATTGAAATGTAAAAATGACAACGAATTTAAAGGACCAAGAAAAACAAACGCTGTCGATACGGTGTATTGGGCATCAACCATGCCAACAATATCTTCTGGTAAAAAAAATTAATAAAAGGATTTGTACTGAGCTATCGGCGTTCCACGCACGACTGACGAGTTTCGACGCATCTTCACTCAGACATGAGTTCTGACAATGGAGATCTGTATGAAACTGCTGCAGCTCAACCAGTGGCGTACGCAGAAAATTTCCATGAGGGGGTTTCGTTCAGGGTCATATGGTGGTCATTTGTATTTGGTGTGTGCTGTTTGTGACGTCACAATTTGACGTCATTTCCATGTTTCCAAACCAACGTTTTGGCGAAGTTTGTTGACATAATATGCATATTTTTCTACATCCTCTCTCCTTATTTTATGTGTCGTTGCACTGAATATAAACTATCAGCGCTCCAAGTTAGGCTATCGGAGAAAAACAAACTCAACGCTACGACACAGCAGTTCA
>JGI24159J19872_10000450_pt1 | contig 36205 bp, 29 predicted proteins | sample Ectturendosymbi4_FD_19872 | JGI IMG/M metagenome (IMG submission 19872) | reverse complement strand
TTTTTTTGCTGAAGATATCAATTTTCCGTGTTGTTTCGTTGATGAAATAAAGTTACTTTTCGATGAAATCTACAGTTTCTACTTTCTCCCATTCGACACGCAGGTCTGTGGTGAATCGCCAGCGTTGTGCAAAATGCTGCTGTAGATGTCGTTCTAACGGTTTTTATGAAACGTGAGGGTAGCATTTTTTCCATCAGAGCCGTTTAAAATTTGCACCCAGGTTGGGGGTTTTATGACGCATATGTACATTTACGGTTGAAGGGGAACTGCTTTTGAAAACTTTGCGCATTGGTTATAATTTCTGCGCCACATTACGAGTTCTTCACTGGTGTTTGTACTGGCTGTCATTTTAATTCACTGTGAACTATTTGTTTTTAATCAACTTCGGCTTCGTTTACTGACTTAAATTATTTCACGCAAGGTGATAAGGCCAAATAATTGTAATGTTAAACTTTCAGGTTTCACAAACCTGTTGCTAACTTGGCCCTTTATCGCCACGAGTGCATAGTGGGTGGTTGATGGTGTGCAGGATCAGTGGTACTTTTTCACCCAGCGTGTGTGGTTAATGCTCCTTTATCGCCAAGTGCACACGGTTGATGGTCCTTTATCACCAAGAGTGGATGGTTCTTAGTTTTTCAGTTTTTCATCACTAGGAGTGAAGGTTTGATGGTCATTTATTTTCAGATATGCATGACTTGTGATGCTGTATCGTTATGTGTGTATGGCTGTGATCACTCGCGCACAAAAACGCGCGTCCTGTTTTATTGCTGGAAGTTAACAGTGATAGGGAAGGATGGCTGTACCACAAATAGTTTGCAATGTCTCGATTGGTCAAACGCGATTTATATGTTTCACGTTTGACACAGGCATTTATTTCGGGCCTAACGGCCATGTTGCGTTTTTCTCCATTTGCACAAATCTCAGCATGCCAAATGAAGTTGAAAATGAACACAGGTGTTTTTTTCAACAGATTAAATTGGTTCTTGATGTTTGCGAAATAGAAGTGGCGAGCCGAATGAGCGCATCCAGCGCCGTTTCCGCTAAAGATAAACGGAACAAGTAAGCCACCGGGCTGGTTTTGTAACAAGCTACATCTGTTGCGGGTTTGAAGTGCCAAATAATGTTACTCATTTAAAGCTCAATGAGTTTCACGAGACTCGTGCAATTCCATCTGATGCCAAGTTTAATTGATGCAGGTTTGGTCGCCGAGAAAGCGTTGTTCGTTTCGCCAAATCAGTCGTTTCTTCCGAGCACGCAGTGCCCTCCATTGACTCCGACATGCTCTCCGATGACGTAGAATCCGAATCGACGAGCCGACGACAATCGGTCGTCAGGTTAGTGGTTTTTGTTTAATCCGTTTCGAGGTGTTCGCCGCCTTTTTTCTAGATTTTCTGTGTCATGGTTGTGGTGCAGCTGTTCTTAACTTGGGGCCCGGTATGGGTAAGTAGGGAGTCTGCGAGTCACATTTTCTTATAGAACAAAAATACAATTAAAAGAACCCAAAACGACTTTGATTTTAAGGATTCAATTAACAATTTCGGACCCCTACAGTGTAGACCATACAAACGCTGAAAAGAAATGGAATATTACACTGTAAAAGAGAAACGAACGAAAAAGCAAAGCAGCAGCATCGATCACTACGCCGGGTGGACTTCTTCGATCAACGACCTGCTCGATAAGCCAAATGTTTGCGGGAATGTAATCAACAGTCAGACGGACAATTCACATATTAAGAGAATAATGCTTGCTGCAGTTCTGAACCATTACAAACACTTTGTTATCGTTTATGACACCACTTGCACTGAGGGGGCATTACAGTTTGCTCATTCCGAAGGTAAAATCAGAATTGCTTATCACAGCCGGTTTTCAAGATGCTGCTTTTTCTTTAGTTAATCAATTTCGTGGTCAGGTGACGGCAAGTGATAGAAATTCAGGAAGCATTATAACAGAAGAACAGCTGTTTTGGCAAAACGCATTAAAGGATAAACATTGAAAATTGAAAATGACATTGAAAGTAAACATTGAAAATGAATGTTGGTTGCCATGGTTATTATCTTAAGCTGCTTCTAAGCTGCGCTCCTGTCTGTTTAAGAACATCTGAATCACCTTGAGATGTTCAAAAAACTTACCTGAAGATGCAAATTACCGTTGTCTTATTTTTCCGACTCAAAAACGTGATTGCAATTTTTTCACATTTCTTTCAAAAGCGAACTAAGCACGACCGACACTCCTTCCGTTGTTACGTTGTCACCATCAAGACGGGAATTCATGTCCGCTGTGCAAAACATCATTGAAGGATTCGAGAACGTGTTGCTTGAGGTAGGACATGCTTAGTTTTTTTTGTGTGTGTGCACGCCTACGTACGTAGGAAACTTACTTCTCACTGCAACTACTTGTTTTAAAGAATTGCGATGGTGTCACGGTTTTCAAAAACTGCCTTGTTAACCTTATTTCTCGTTGTTTGTCCAAGCAGCTCGAAGCGTGATTTAATGCGAGTGCTTTTCTATGCATTTCCTGACTGCGCTTAATCTTTGCGGCATCGCAAGCTGTAGTTCCTTTTGAACATCTGAAATCGTGGACTATCCAGTGTGTTTACACATGTTTTACACGTGCGCGTTTTTCCAACTTATTTTCTGTAGTAGCATCCTGGGAAAAATCTGTTCATGCTCGACATTCCATTCCAGAGCGACACCATATCTTCTTCGCCCGACCTTTCCCACTACACCCAGCCACCAGCTTTCGACATCCATCTCAGCTCTGTGGAGGAAGAGGAAGGTCCAGCGTGTATTTTTACCAAAGAAGTGCTTCAAGAAGACGCCAGGTACATCAGCGCGGTCGAGCAGCTTCTGGACCACGTTGATAAAGCGCTTGAAGAGGCTGCTGTGTACTCGGCCGATTACAAAAGGTTCGTTGAATTGTGTTTCACAGCGGTCACGTTTAGGTGCTTTATCTAATGCAGTACGCAAATTTGTTTGGGCAGCATTCCAGGAGATTGTTGCTTTTTCGCGACGATTGTCTTGCGTATATTGCAAAAACACTTGCTGAAAAGAGCAAAGCAGATCTCCTCGTTAAGAAACGCCAGGGCCGAGCCGCTGTCTGCCTTGGGAGCTGGTTGGTGTCAAGAGCGATGTTAAGCCGTTTTTTTTATATTACTCTATTAGCACCGCGCCCATGACGGTATATTATCGTGTTCATATCGGTCGGCAAATACACTCCCTTTAAAAATTGAAGCGTTTTCAAACGTTCGCAGGACCTGTTTTTGTGTCGCGTTGGTAGCAGAAATATATCCGTGTTGACAAAGAGGTCAAAAACCTTGAAAGTCAACATCGAACTTCTTTTAGTGAAACGCGAACCCTGATAGTATATTCATCACTGACATCACACCACACAGCAGAGCTCTACAAACCCACTCAAGTGGGTGTCTAAGCTTTTACGAACCGGTGCTTGAAGAGGATGACAATGGATAATGTGAGATCAACAATGCAAAGCGTACCAGACAAAAGCAAATGGTTCAATAAACAGAAAAAAAACAAATAAAAATTAACTTGGAAATACCTCTACTTCAGCAGAAATATGGTCTCAGAGAGAATTGTCTCAGAGAATGGCTTCCTGCTTCGCACCAATTTCTCTCTGAGACTTAAAATGTCTTAAAACATATTCCGAAGCACGCGCACCATGCCGGACGTTTGTTTTCTGTACCCTAACGCCTAATCAATGCACTGGTTTTACTTTTGCCTACAACTAAGTCACTTCTCCGTAGTGGCGAAGCCATAGTCCACAATTTTTGGGGGTGGCAAATTTTGACTTTAAGCGAGCAACAGCATTTTGTTTGGGACACTGCCTCTCGAAGCACAAATTGACAAGATATGCTAGAAATTTGGGGGGTGGCCCTTTTCTCCCCTGGCTACGCCTATGCTCCGTCAACTTTGCGTTACAGCACCCGCCATTGTTATCGCTCACATTAAGCGTAGCGTTGCCCGTCGTCATCAAAATTATGTTACGTCATCGCAACAGGTTTTGCGCCATGGTCGACGAAAGTCGCCGCATAGACGTCGACACTTCGGTCAAGGACCGAGAGTGGGGACCGGAAGAGTTTGCGTCGGTCTTGTTTCGTCACACGGAAATGACGCGTGAAATGCGTGACATGAAACCGTCGAAGCGTGTCGCCATGTTCCACGTCGACGCGAGAAGTTTCGCGAAGAGCGCTCTGCCGTATCCGCAGGTGAGTAAAGATTTTGCGCTTTTTTGGGTTGATTTGTCAAAAAAATAAAAAATACACAAAAACTTGCTTCTGTTGACGGGCATCGAACCATTGACGTAAGCAACGAAACACGGGTGATCTTGTAAATGGGCGAAACCCTGTCAACAAACATGTCACCGCAAATTGTGGGCACTTCCCAAAGCGGAATAGCCTGCTTACTTTTATACGAGAGGTTTGCAGCTTATTTGAACAATGTTCACGTATTTTTATGAATGATATGTGATTTCTATTATCAAGCAAAAAATGTTACTAGTTTTGGCAAAAAAAATTCACTTTGTAAAGTTTGTCGCTTTAATTCCTAAATGCTTATAAAACATGCAATCTTTCTTGAAGCTTGTCATCGACTCTTCGCATCGCTGGCTTCCGACGATAACGTCACGTCACACCGAGGAGCTTTTATCAGCGATCCGGAACGCCACGCGCCGGTTGTCTAGCAACCCCATAACGGTTGAGCAGTTTGTTGAGCATCTAACTTTCCTGGCCCGCACTGTGACAGAAATGCCAGCAGTGGACAAGGAGTACAACGTGGTGACAAAGTGAGTCGCTCGCTAATGGAGATCTGGTTAAAACAGAGGTTTTGTTTTGAAGGTTTTCTCGAAATTCTTGCTTTTCTCGCTCGTAGGAACAAGAAATTGTAAAAGTGTGTCGCCATTTTTTTAGGTGCCAAGAGAGGAAACTGTTGGGATTTGCTCATCACTGGCCTCTCAGTTTTTCTACTGATCAACTGGTGAAATAGAAATTCACCTGTTCAACAAACTCTCTGTTTTACACGGATCGCAACAGTTTAACATCAAGAAATGGCTGAAGTTAGAATAGAATTCCACAGGCGTTGGTTTATGTTGTTGCCTAAATACTAAAATGGGTGTTCCACATTAGATCACATTCGACAAAAATACAAATATATTTAACGTTGTCTATTTGGCTAATGCGTTGTCTTTTGAGATCTGAACTGATAACAACATAGGTTTTTCAGAGAAAACCATGCCGTTAGGGTTTTTAGATGTGGCAATTTATTAATGTGCAACTAGTTTCAGCTTTATTTAGTTCTACATTCACCAAACTTTTCAAATTATTCAAACATTTATGAGATAGAAGTTTTGTCATCAGCACAAAGAAATGATTTAAATGTTGAAGCGGATGACAAGTCGTTGATATATATTGAAACCAGTAAAGGGTCCAAGGTAGATCCTTGAGGCATTCCATCACTAAGACTGGCTGTACATTATTCACTGTGTTTGCATACGTATTGCTTCCTGTTTGATAATAACTTGCGAAAATTATTAGCGATGGTTCGTATGCTATTGTGATGACCCTTGCCAAGCAGGACAGTGCTATAAACATAAAACGCTTATCATAAAAGCGCCAGACATGGTGATTTTGCGAAAGCATTTTTCTTATTTTTTGTTGAAAAGTTTTGCTTTTCCCAGTTGTTGTTTGGAATTGTGACCCCTCACGTAATTATCTACTTCAGTGCTGTAAACGGACTTACTGCAGGGGTGGGCAATTAAATTGGCTCGGGGGCCGCTTTGAGGAGGCCGCATTTAGCGGAGGGCAGTAGTTCTAATTTGATCATAAAATAAATGAAACAAAAACATTAATGGTACACAGAAAAGGTTCTAGTATGGTTGGTTTTGAGCAAATAAACTTTATCCGGCGCAAGCAATATTGTAGCAAATGTAAACTCACACAAATTTCACACCTGAAAATATTTCCTGAATGCTTCTGCGGGCCATTGAAAATACTGTGGCGGGCCACATGTGGCCCGCGGGCCGCTAATTACCTACCCCTGACCTACGGAAGTACTGAGTGATTGTGGTTCTGTTTTGCTCATGGTGTGAAGTGAATCATGGTGGTTTGTCACTTTCTCATGGTGTGAAAGGTAACATGGATATAAACTGTCTCAAACTCTTCTCTTTGTGTCACATCAGGCTTTTCACGATTATCAAACAATATGGCGTCTTCATGGAGCCCGAGTCATTGGCCGTCTTCCACACCCTCGTGCCCACCTTCCAACAACTGAAAACGACCATCTTGTTTTGCGAAGCCAAGAAAGATGACAACATATTGCGATTTAGCACGGACCTCGACAAAGACATTCACAAGCTCAGAATACAAGTCTACAATCTGAAGAACAAGGTATGATTTCATGTGCATGAAACAGTCAAAGATCAACGACAAAGTTCAACAGTGCCAAGTAACATCGTGAGAATTACGTCCATGCGACGTGACATTCTCTCGAACGAGTTCATTTCGTGAATGTTTTGTCCCAAAACAATGTTTGCTTCGTCCAGTTGACGTGATTGTAAACGCAGCAGAAGTCATTTCAATTTGAAATGAGATGATGCAATTTTGGGGAACTCGTCTGGTGTCCAAATGTGAGGCGCTGCTATTTTGTTGGCATTCCTGTTTTCCGTAATGTGCAGTTTTTGCAGTCCAGTGCATTGTTGTGTTGATTGGTGTGCGATGACACTGGTATCTTTATGTTTCTGTGTGCTACGCCCCTTGCTTGTATTGCTGCTAATTTTTTTGTAATTTTTGCCCAAGTTTTAGCTTTTTTGATATAAGGCGATTATGCTAAGTAGCTGTAAACCCTGAGCAGTCGATTGCTACTGAAGTTTGCAAGTAAGAGAAACCTGAAACGTTTTGCAAGAATTAAACCTGAAAGTCTGTTTCAAGAGCATCGATACCGATACCAGTGCTGTAAAAGACTACATTTTGACGAATTTTTCGTAGAAGTTTATAGAGAAAACAAATCACCTCCATGCTCTACCTGAGCGCTTGCCGGGTTCATGTACTTCTAAGACGAAACAAGAACTACTGCTATGATTTGCGAAAAGGATTGAGCAAATGCTGTAAAATCAAATCAAACGTTTGCTTTTCAGGTCCAGGCTCCGGCTCTTCTGAGCAGCGACTCGCTGTCAGTCGTTGTTCTGGAAGGTATAAAGATATTGGCGGAAGAAGTGGAAACCCTGTCTGTGAAAGCGAGGAGCTACGCCAATTATCAGGATCGGTTCGGGTCGTCCTACAGTTCGAACAGAGGGAAGAGAGTTTATACGGTGTAAGTTCGAACCATAGCAATGGAGCAGGACAGAGCTATTGCCGATGTTGTGTGCTATCTCAACAGTTTAAAAATTGCTGAAGTAAGCTGTTATTTTTTCAGGTTTTGGTCAAACTGCTAGAAAGTCGTATTGATTGTAAGTCCCAGCAACACAGCAGCTAGGCATGCGCGGCATTTTACTGTAGCATCGACTCAGCTTGGGTGAATTGAACGATTCGCGCACTAACCTCTGACAACTTGCACGCAGCCACCCTAGCGAGGGTAACATGCGACTACTCTTTGCTGTTACATTGTAAATCTCGTTCCTCGTTGTGCGCCACGCTTAAAAAGAAGTTTTAAGATGCGCGATTGACAGAGTTAAGTCAGCCGGGATATGAGCGGTATTGTGCGCAATGTGAATTTTTTTCACTATCTAGCAGTAGTTTCCGTCCAAACTGGTTGCAACTAAAAACTGTTGCTTCTTCGATAAATAGAGGGTCTTTGCGTTACAGGAGTGGTTTTTAACCTTTTTTTCCACCACGCCTCCCTTAAGTAATTGTCCTTTGCTTCAAGCCCCCTGTCTTCAAATAGGTTTTAAAAGCCAATGTATTTACTGGAAAATTTATTGATCAAACTTTATATGTTGTACAGCGCGCAAGGGTTCGCCGCCCTGGAAATTTATTGACGCCCCCCCTGTGGAGGCGCGCACCCCGGTTAAGAACCACTGTACTACAGTGAGGTTTCCTATTCATTTGAAACACATCGATTTCGTATGCGTCTAAATGACTTATACTCAACTTGCGCTTTTGAGTCGCTCACATGGTCTTAACCGAGGTTTGAATGTAATGATGACAAAACGTGGGAGGCATCAAAAATCATTTGAAAAAAATTTGTCTGCACTTGTACAACGCTTCACTGTCATTTCTGTGTTGCAGTTTTTTTGGAAAACTACGTTTCTATTCCTTTTAACTGTTATTAAAAACCGACATTACATTTTTTGTATAAAGCCCATGGTGACAAATATGGGACTGGTCGTGTATGTTCTAAGGCCTTTTGCAGACGAATAAAATGCCGGTCTGCGGTAATTGGTCAGGCTCATGCAGGATCGGCGGTCAGGTCGCGCAGCAATGACGACGAAAATCACCGCGCATTTTTCAAAGTTGAAATAGTCTCAAAAGGTACTTGTTGCGTCATAGCATGTCTTTGTTGCAGAGAGGCTCAGATAGCAGAAGCTTCAGGAGTTGGGATCAGCGCTGCTCAACTGCAAGCGGAGCTGTCAGAGGTCGAGCGCGACATCACTTTACGGAAGCTTCTGTGGGAGTCCAGCGATGAATGGATCAAGTTGTTTCTGCAGTGGACGGTAAGTTGTTACCAGGCGATTTGATAAAAATCAACTGCCTGTCAGTTTCTGCACGTATTTAATTGAATTTTAATTTTGCAATCAGACACGAAGTCCATAGTACAAGCACACACTGTCTGCAAAACGCAGGTTGATAAAAACAGACAAAACAGAATGTTTTACAACGGCGTTGGCGGCCGAACCACAAGGTTGCAGACACATTCTTAACACTATTGTTTGCAAACCCGTAGCACTTGCTGCAACACTACTTCCAGAGTTGGACGCTAAGTCTTAAACTGGTCGAGGTCACGTAAAGTACGAATGCAATGTGACATGACACGCCCTCAAACGAACAAACACTGCAATGTCCGAGCGCTCAGACGCACAGTAAAATGCGATTGTAGGCGAATCGACTGCGTTGAAATGCCCTCCAGATTTCCATCCAGTCCACAGTCTCTGCTCTGGTTGCTGCTAAAATGTGCACAGAGAGCGCTCTTTCATGAAAAGGTCCAAGTCTAGCGGAAGCGCTGCCGCTATCCTCACGTTTCGTTTTCTTGCGTTGGTTGTATGATGATCGCACAGCTTCAAGTTCTTAACGTTGCGTTTGATTCCCAGGATGCGGAGTTTCAATCCTTGGACATCGACGCTGTTCAAGAAAATGTATCAAGATTCATGCAAACTGTCTTCATGCTGGAAAAGGGATTGCCAAGAAACGAACTTGTTCCAAAGTGAGCAGTGATGTCAGAACGAACCAGACCGTGCAAACTTCAATATCCCTGATATTCATTTAAGAAGCTTTGCCAGAACTTCTTAAATATGACGAGCCAACTTCCACGAAACGTTTACTAAAAAACCACAAACTTTGTGTTGCCTTGGTGTCAAAATACATGTGCAATAAACTTGTTCTAATTCGTTTTGCTTCGATATTGGCAGTTTTTATGGTTCGTATCGAACATTTTAATTTCAATTTAGATTGAAGCAAGACGTTGTGGACTTCAAGAACGGCCTTCCTCTGATCGCTGCTCTGCGCAACTCCTGCCTGAAGCAACGTCACTGGGACGAGATCCAGTATGCGATTGGTCGATCTTTGACACGTGACGTCGGTCTCACATTAGGGGATTTGATGAAATGGCGGGTAAGTTGCTTGGTTCCTGTTTGCAAGGTGAATAAAAGATCATCGAAACATGGTTCTTGGGGGCTCTAACGTTTGCAATATGCTGTGTTTATTTGTTAGCATCAATTAGCTCAATGTCATAAATTTGACTTACTTGATTTTTTTCCGTACGAGTTTCATCGCGTTGAGAAGGGTAAAACAGGTTGTATCTTTTTTGTTCTTGGAAACAGCTTGTCCAGCACCGTGACCTGATCATGGAAATCTCATCTCGCGCCACCAACGAGTTCACCCTCCAGTCTATGCTCAATAAACTGGTTCAGTTGTGGAATTCCACTGACTTCAAGTAAGAAACACATTTACGGACAGCATTTCGTAAATATTGGTTAAGTTCGAATTTCGACATATGGTCTTTACATCTAGCCAGCTGGTTGTTGCAATCTTATAGAAGATTCGATGAATGATTTGTGCGCCACGTTCGTAGCGGATTTCAACGGTAATCGTTTGCGAGTATTAGTGGCGGACGTTCCATGTGTTAGAAGCACTAGTCTGCCTGTATTTGGAATGTTGTGTTATACACGTACTTTGCAAAGCCTGTCTGTGTTAGTATTTCTAAGTTTTGGATGTTCTCAGAACATCCAATGCTTTCAAACGTTCAACGATTCATTTCTGCAAACTTTCGTTATAACCTAAAACCCTGCATAAGACGCAAAAGCTCGGGTCGTCCCACGGTCATGAGTTGTTTTTTAAAGGAAGAAGGTTGGCTGGAATCTGGCGACAAATACAGTATGCAACATTTCGTACAGGTTAAGTAGGATTCGCTCTTCGGTTGGCGAGATATTAATTTTGTCTTCAATTGCTTGCGTAGCATTCTAACAGCGCATTCGAAACGGCTGCGCAACATTTGAAACCCTAAATTAATGAGGTCTTGTCGGATGAACGAAAAAGGTGAAGCTTTGCTGAAACAAGTGAATGAAATGCCACAGCACAAGAGAGCACTGCTCTTCAGAAACGTTTACGACGGCACGTATGCCAAGATGCTTGGTGTAATGCAGGCCCTTTACGGTTTATGAGAGGCAAAATTTATTTTAGGGGGACAAGATGTTTGTTTTTATTTTATATTTAAAACAAATTTCTCTGTGCGCGACAAAATTTGAGGGGGCAAAAAAATGGGGGGGAACTAGCCGCGAAATACCCCCAGCGGCTACGGGCCTGGTGCGATGTGAGAAAATGCAAACCATACAATTGAGAATAAAGGAGGGGTGAGGAACATCGGATAAAAATGCGATTCGAGCTCGCTGAAGCATCCCGGGATAGGGCGTATCTTTTTCCAATACCGAGCATACTCGTGTGTGTAAAAAACCTGCTTGTCACCAACGACATTTTTACAGGTTAGTGTCCCATACCACCGGGTCGCATAGCGTCATGATCATATCAACTGCCGACGAGATTTGGAGCCAGTTGGAGGAAAGTCAGATCACAGTGACGACAATAAAGGGATCGAGATACGTCGGTCCTATTAAAGTATGACGTTTTGCGTTCCGTGAATTAAAAAGTTGTAACTATTGAGAGGATGTCTATGATTCAGCCACCGTTGCATAGAGACAGTTATCCAGCCACTCCTCTTATGTGTTCGAAACATTCTGTTGCTAACCACGCTTGTATTTGGAGTTTCGGCAAAGGATGACGTCGTCTTATGCCACGTGTTTCGTGTAGATGCCAGATATAGATATGCACGGGTGTCCTCCACTTAATTTACGAATGATCTGCTGTTCGTGATAGAATTTTAATCGACGTGGATTATTCACTTTTTTGCTCACATTTGTCTATACTGCTTTGAACGAGATTATCCTATGCGACAGGGTCAAGTCGACGACTGGGAGAGGCGACTTATGCTCTTCTCTCGAACCCTGGACGAGTGGATGAAATGCCAGCGAAACTGGCTTTACCTCGAACCCGTTTTCACTACAGTCGACATACAGAGACAGCTACCAAGTGAAGCGCAGTTGTTTGCTCAGGTTGAATTGATTTTTCAATTGAATTCAAACGAGATATGCTTCGTAAACTTGATTGCGCCACTTTTCTTCTGTTATCATCTATTTTTAAATGTTCTATAACGTGACTTTACTTTTTCTTACGTTGACTCAGTTTTCTGATGCAAAGAATATCTTTTATTTGCACCATATTTGAGGATGATTGAACATGGGCAATTTTACGAAGTTAATATTGGTGAAAAGCTTTTTTTCGCTATTTTGGAGAGCTTCACACGATTAATAAAAATTCCACAGATAATGTTTCCGTAGACATGTTTCTAAATGACGTTTAAATGGAATTTTAAACAAAACGATAAAAGGTCCGTGCCAATTACATGAGTTGCAGGGATGCTGTTTCCTCTTTCCAGGAAATTTGAAGGTAAAAATGCGCTTGTTCCAGATCTTTCACCAAAATCGACACATTTGGATTGTAAATTCTTTCTTCTTTTAACCACTTTCGAAAACTGACGGTTGTGCGAATCAACCACGTACATTTCAGACGCGCGTGTTCACGAAATCAAAATCCAACTGGCCCTGCGCGCAACTTACCGTGCTCCTGCCGTGCTTATAATCAAGCGGAAGACTACGGAGATTATATGAAGACGATCTTTCTTTAATGTTTGTGTTTTTCCTTCCACCCAGGTTGACAAAACTTGGCGTGACCTGATGCGTCGCACCGAGGACCGGCCCAATGCACTGCGGGCCGCAACAGGCCCGGGCGTCCTCGAGTCCCTTCAGGCATGCAACACCAGTCTGGAGAAGATTCAGAAGTCACTGGAGGTTAGGATAAGGTTGTGTGTGGGCAATCGGGGGAGGGTGTCGCATGTGTCTTCGATTCAGTGTCAAAAACTTTCGATATCAATGCGCACAGCTTATACAAACCGTGTAATCTACCGCTTGTATTCTTTGGAATACTACGTAACTTCGCACTAGTGATGTACTGGAGACCGTAACCGCCGAGACCGAGAATTAGTTTAAAGTACGGGACCGAGATCAGATATCCCCCAAATTTTTCTGCTTCGCTGAAATTTTTCACAAGTTTCGCAAAACAGAGTCATCCACATGTGCGGTCTTCGATTTCATTAAATTTCAGTGATTTTGCCAACCTTTTTTTCACTTTTCCTTACTATAAGCTTCGGAACAAGCAAAGGAGTCGTATCGCTTAATAAGCCATTAGCTTCTTTGCAATCCCGGATCAAAGCGGGTTAATTTCACGTGACCTGCTGTAATTTTCAAGGACTACCTGGAGCTCAAGCGTCTTTCCTTTCCCCGTTTCTACTTCCTTAGCAACGACGAGTTGCTATCAATGCTTTCCCACGGTCGCGAGCCATCTAGCGTGCAAGCGCACTTGGTCAAGTGTTTCGCCAACATCAAATATCTGGACATCAGGCCGTCATCAAAGCAACCTCCAACTATACACGCGATGATATCTGCTGAAGGAGAAGTGGTCAACATGCCGAAGTAAGACTTGAAAAAAAAAAAACTGTTCTGCACATGGCACTAGTTTGCCGAAAAGTCCAAAAAATCACTGTTCGCGCAAGTTGTTCCAACTCTCTGAGATATGGTTTAAGGAAAAAGCGTTTGTAAAAAGAGACAGGCCTGCTTTAAGATATTGACGCGTAGATCTAAGCCTCGGTTGAATCACTGCGTTCGCTTCATGTGTCATTTTGTGCCTCGCCACGTCGTGCGTCTCATCAGAACGTGATCCAGGTTCCACATTTCTTTGTGACAACAGAAACGTTCGCGCCCGTGGCTCGGTGGAACAATGGCTGTCGACCGTCGAGAGCGCGATGTACGACACAGTCCGGAAGCACATGAGGATGGCACTGCTCAGCTGGATGTCGGAACACGAAGCGATGTTGCGGTGGATGTCGAGTCATCCGGGTCAAGTCGTCCTTACTGTGGTGAGGGAAACTGTACGGTGCTAATTCGAACTTCATACACTGATGCGCTTATAGATCCACACGTTTTTTTTCGTACTGCATCTTCTACTGCTGTTGACTGGATTTATTCCCCGATGCGGTTGCAATTATTTCACGATGTTGATTTCGTCTTCTATCCAAACCCGTAGCCACGGGAGACATTCGGGGTCAATGTCCCCCCGAATTTTGTTGTCCCCAGAAAAATGTGTTTTAAGCATGTAATAAAGATTCAAATCTTGGGCTCCTAAAAATATATTTAGCCCCTCAAACCTTAAAACCTGTCTACGGAGCTCTGTCTATCACATAAAGCAGTAAAGTAGCTGGTCAACTGTACTGATAGGCTTTGCGAACCGAAATTAAATTAGTAGCATCAGTTTTGCCCTTGGCGTTAAAAAAAAGAAATAGATACTGATATTTTAACTGTAACTTATCAGGAGATAATGGCAAAATAACCAGACATTGTTAATACCATTTTGTACTTAATCCCTCTTAGGCTCAGATCATGTTCAACAAGAACATCACCAACGCGTTGATGACCGGTCCTACGGATTACAAGCTGAAAAGGAATTGTGAGGAAATAATGAACACGCTTGCTTTCTTGTCAGGTAACTGCCTGAGGGTTTTGGTCTTTTCAAAAGTTAACATTGCTTGTATTTATGTTGATGAATTCACTGAAAGAATACTGATAATTTGCTGAAGCAGCCCATACTGCGGTTTTCTTTTAAAGGATGCAGAAGTAGTTTGTTGCGTAACATAATTTCAAAGTTTTCCTACACTGGTTTCCATTGATTTTCCCTCCACAGGAGCGGTCACCATGCGACACGTCCAAGCTCACCATTACTTCACGCTGGAGGCGCTAATCATCATCTACGTCCACATGCGGGACGTTTTGCACGAACTGATAAAAAATAAAGTCAGGAACATCGACGATTTCGACTGGAAAAAGTGCGTTGGAGAAAAAATTTGCTTTGCATTGACTGATAGGCCAACAATATATGCATTCCATCCTTGCGCTCTGCTATTATTGTCCTTTCGCGTTTTTCACGAATACTCGCTTTTTGTAACTGAGAGACACGTATTTACGTAAAACCGCTTAGAAGTGGCATGCAAAAATAATATACAGCATTTTTAAATTTTAGAACTGGCGCTTTAATTCAAGTATGTCGCCGCTTGATTTGAATGCGTTTGATCAATCGCTGTTTCGGAAATGTTACTCAAAGTTCATTTTCGACAAACTCGATAGTTGTAATCATCTGTTTACCATCATCCAAGTGTCTGCATACTGTAAGTAAATACTGGGGATGCAGTCAACGGTGAAGGTTGAACCCCGCCCAACCATCGCAGGTGTTGTATTCAGAGCAAGCTATCCACACATTGTGCTCAAGTTACTTTGCATCCCTGCTGTTTAACTGCACGCCTTCCCGAGACTGCGTAATTTAACTGTCTGATCCGCCCAAGACAACGCTTCCCAAATGCAAAGCCACCGCTTTGATACTAAGCCACGCGATCTGCTTTTGTTTTAAATCGACGCGTGTCGTATTACTTTTAACTAGATACAGATTGATATGTATATATTTAACAGGCAACTTCTCTACGAGTGGATCGACTCGACGAACTCGTGCAGGGCAGTCCAGGCCGATGCCCGGTTCGTCTACGGGTGCGAGTACATCGGCTGCGCCTCACGTCTCGTCATTACCCCCCTGACTGACCGCTGCTTTCTCACATTGACCGGAGCACTGAATCTCAACTTGGGGGGTTCGCCGGCGGGCCCGGCTGGAACCGGAAAATCGGAGACAGTGAAAGACTTGGCAAAGGTGGGAAGAATCGTGCGTGTAATGCGGTTCTTTCTGACTCCTGCACCAGTTTCTTGTTGCCTAGGATTTTATTTTATTGTGGCGTGAAAGCTGAAGACTGGTCACACTGAAGTAAATATTTCTCTTGTACTAGCGGCATACTGCCATACAGGTGCGCAACCAGGGAGGCTTTGGGGGTGTTTACCCCCTGAAAATTTCAAAACATTGCATAGCAATTTTGACATTTCCAGAAACCTTCAAAGAATAAAGATGAGGTTTTCTATTTTAATCATTTTTAAGAAAAGTTATATTGAAATTTGTACCAAAAAGGTTTATTTGAATACCAAAGTTGTACCACGGTTGAATAAACACGATGACGTCATCGAATGACATTTCATGAAAATTGCTCCCCTTGAAATGAAGAGCTGGTTGCGCCCCTGCTGCCATATATCACAGGGAACACCGGGGCCTTGCTGCTGTAATTATTAACGATAGATGTCGATTGCTCATTTGCTATGGGATCCATTATGGTGTTGATCTTGACAGCAAGAAGATGCTGCTTTTACTAACGATTCCGCTTCGATTGGGTCAACTAAAGCGGTGGTCGTAATTTTCCTAGTTTGTGTGATGAAGCTCTTCGTAGCAAAACAAATTGGGAAATTATTGAAGGAGGATGGTACATGGCTTCGCTGCCATCCCTCTATTGTTCTGCTGATAGCTCTGCAAGGCGTGGGCTTCACGTAAAACAACTACTTTTGTCGAATGGAGTAACGGTCGCCTCATTAGCTCAATAATTGTCAGGCGGCTACAGGTACTTGTGGGCTGGAGACAAAGCAAGGAACAATGTAAAGTTTTTCAATATTACATGAAACGCAATCCCCCGTGGTGGCTTTCGTGCTGCAGGCAAAGAAAATTTGTACAGGATTATGTTTTTCCAGATCATCGGCAAGCAATGCGTTGTGTTCAACTGCTCGGAAGGCATTGATTTCAAGGCAAGTAAGACTTCGCTATATTGAGTGTGGGCTGCCGTTTCAGGACGTTCTGAAATACTTCTCAGTGTTGCTTGTAAACTCTCCTTGTTGCCGCTCTGCAATTTCGCTTCCTTCGACCACAGATGATGGGACAGTTCTTCAGCGGACTTTCTCAGTCCGGGTCGTGGTGCTGCTTTGACGAGTTCAACCGGATTGACGTCGAGGTTTTGAGCGTCATCGCCTCACAAGTCCACGCAATCAAAACGGCCAAAGATGCTCAAGTTTTGAAGTGAGATCTTTTTCACAAAAAAATCGATTTTTTCGTGAAACATGCGAAAAAGTAACCATCACCAAAAACGACGTCGCTTCAGCGTTTTTAACTTTTAATTGCTCTGCAGAGAGTAAATGACCATCACAGCTCTTCCCAAGTTACGAATTTTTTTTGCTTTCGAAGATTAAGTTTCCTGCCTGTTGCACGCTTAACAATAAATAACTGTTGGCTTTTGTAAGTTTTTTCAAATGTTATGCGCTTTTCATGAAATGAGGCAAAAAATAAAAACGACGCCAGGTTAGAAGTCGGGTCCTTTCAAAAGAATTTCAGCACAAATTTTGTCAAATTTCCGCAGGTTTGTTTTTAAGCAAAACGGTTTTGACTTCGCAGGCTTCACCTTACCTCCCCTCCTTTTCACAGGTTCATGTTTGAAGGACGCGAAATCCGCCTCAATTCAACATGTGCTTATTTCATCACAATGAACCCGGGATACCTGGGCCGCGTTGAGTTGCCTGACAACCTCAAGTCGCTCTTTCGTCCCGTCGCCATGATGGTGCCCGATTATGACCTCATAACGGAGATTATTCTCTTTTCCGAAGGTTTTCGTGAAGCGAAACTGTTCTCGAGAAAGATCGTTAATCTTTACGAGCTGGCCAGCAAGCAACTTTCCCAACAGGTTTCTGTGTTTCTAACACGACTACTTTTTTACAATTTTTTAAATGTGAAACATATCATGGAAGACTTAATGTTAACATACGAATTTTTACAAACTAAATTGTATCTTTAATAGAATTTCTCCAACCATCCATACACCCTGTAACAGCTTTTCCCCCTCTAGTTAGCGCTGGTATTTTTGAGCCGTTCGTCTTTTTTACTAACATTCAAAGAAAATGCAGTTTGTCTGAAAGTGCAAGGAAGCAACAACGAATCAGGACATTATAAGCGCAGCCAGGAATGTCCCAGAGGGACATAACTCCCCAGATTTTTAGCATATCCAGTCATTTTGTGCTTTGAAAAGCGGCGTCCCAAACAAAAATACTGTTGCTTGCTTAAAGTCAAACATCACCCCCCCCCAATTTCTTAGCCTCCCAAATTTTTTTGGCTGGCTGCGCCACTGCAGGACAATAAGTTTTATTATTATATCGCAGGATCATTACGACTTCGGAATGCGTTCGATCAAGTCGGTGCTGGTCATGGCTGGTCAGAAGAAGAGGGAGGTCCACTCGGACGCGTACGGCACGAATCCCGAGGTGCGTTGTTGAACCTCACCTGTTTCTGCAACACGACGTTGGTGCTTCAACGCGATTTGGTGTTTTACTTCCTTCGGTGTTTTTTTGTACAAACGCAGGAGGTCGCGGACAGGGAACGGAGCATCCTCATCCACTCCCTGAGGAACGCAAACCTCCCGCGCTTCCTGGCGGAAGACGCTCCTCTCTTTAACAACATCATGTCCGATCTCTTCCCCGGTATTCCTCCCTCGCGCATTGGCAATCCATTTTTGGAGGTAAAAAATGAAAGAAGAAAACAACTTTGCTTGCGCTTAGACCTAACTTATTTCTATTGGTGTCAGCATGGGCGTGAAGGATTTCTTCCAGGAGGGCAAAAATGGTTAAATTTCATTTTACCCGCCCGAAACTAAGAAAACAACCGTTTTAGCTAAAAATTTAATAAGAAAATGTCAAATCTCAAAATCCAGAGGGGCCAAGGCCCCCCTGCCCCCCTTTCGACGCCCATGGGTGTCAGGTGATGTACGCTGTTGCGCAGTTACTTTCTTGTATGACCGGCATCTAATTGCTTTTCTTCCAAACATTTTCGGGTTTTTCTCATGCAGAATATTCCTTGCTCCAACTACAGTGTGCGCAATCGTTGTATACGTTAAGAAAGAAGTTATCATCAACTGAAAGAAAATGAAACTGACTATTCTGATTAATCCTGTAGTTGAAGATGATATTATATATTTTTGATTTGCTCCAAAAATCTGAAATTTACAGACAACTAATTGAACATTAAGCTTCACAAAATCATTGTCACTTCTTAATACGTCATAAATCCCTTGTATTTCAATGTGTGTCATGTGGTATTCGTTACAGCATCTTTCCACACCTAAATTTGCTCTTCTTAGACCTTGCTTTCTCGTGTTTAACTAGACCTGGCTAATTCACTCACAGGTTGTTGGTTTTCGAAATTTTTACAGTGATCCACGACCTGTTTTACTTTTCTGAGATTAAATCGTTCCTGCCGAGGAGAAATATATGAATGCAAATGATGAACATTCGAATATAACTCAGAAATTGCGAAACACTGCAACTGCCTGCTTGAATAATGCTCGCGAAATATCGTAGCAGAGAAGCAATGCAGCCAGCAACGCAGCTGCAAATGTGCAATCCTCAATTTCCTTTCTCTAAAAAAAGATATCTTTCGCAGAAATGCGTCGAGAACACGATTTCCGACCTTGGCCTCGAACTCTGGCCCGGCCAGGTGCAGAAAATCACTCAGCTGTACGAGCAGCTCGCTGTGCGACACGGCGTCATGCTCGTCGGGCCGTCCGGTGGGGGGAAGACCACTGTTCGCACCGTGCTACAGAAAGCGCTGGTCGCAATGTACACGAACCTGCTGGCAACGAACCGTGAAGAGGTCAGTGCGGCATTCTTGTTTTCTGATTTTTTTACAGACAAGAATTAAATAATCGCCCGTGGTTTGCACGAAAATGACTGACTGTGTGGACACGACTGCAAAAACGCGTCTAGGCCTTCAGAATCTAGCAATGGTTTCATGGGTCTACGCTCTATAACAGCAAATACAGCATGTTCATGTTCAACTCTTGATTTTGAACTTTTTACGTACAGGGCTTTTTGTCACGCACATGACCTTTTTCACGGGCAATGACCCAAACGTGTATTCTCTTTTCTCGCGAGGATCGGCCACCATCTGAGTAGAGGCATGCGGATTCTGCAAGCAGACTTTGGATTAAAGTTCCTTTGTGGGACTATAATAATTAGTTTTCTCGATCTCGGTATAACGCAGCAACAGGCGAATGGCAGTGCGCACGACCGGGATGTGATTTCCTGACGTTGCGCTTGCTTTCGATTGTCTCTCCTATCGTCATTTCCTGTTTGTCAGCGTGGAACTTTGATCGCCGGACGACGCAGAAAATTTGTCGAATCTTTTACGATCAACCCGAAGTGCGTGGCGCTCGGCGAGCTGTACGGCTGTACCGACCCCAATACTTTGGAATGGGCGGACGGGTTGCTGGCGTACATCGTGAGAAAGTAAGCTCGCAACGTTGGTCTCAGTCGATGCAGAAAGAACGTTTAAGTTTCGGCGTATTTTTCAGTTCATGCTTTTTACCGTCGTTCGATGTGAGGTAGGTAGGGATTGGTGTAAATTACCGCGTTTTTTAAAGTAAACGTTCGACCACTTTTCAAAACCTTGTTTTTTTACAAAGTACATTCACACAATGCTGCGTATACATTTGCAGGTACGCGAAAGACCTCTCCGGCAGTGAGTATCAAAACGGGGGGGAACGTCCGAAAACATCGGTATCTTTCGAAGATTCAAACGTAAGAGACACTGGATGTGTCTGCTTGTCGAAAACACGTGTGTTGAAAAACGCTCTGTCGCAATCAACTCATTGAACAACTAAACTTGTGAAGTGTTTCTGTAGTTTTTATTCTGATTATTTCCAGGTGAGTCGAGCCACAACATCTGCCACCGACTACTCGGAGGAGCCAGTCCAGAAACCTGCAAAGTTCGTGAAGGATAATTTTTGAGAATCTGTTCTAGCGAATTTTTTTCTTGTGAAAAAAAACATTCCGTAAAATTTGCTGCTGTAACATTTTCTGCGTTCACTACGCCACCTGACGTGACGTGTACACGAAAACGTCTCAGGTCAACTCAGGAGCACGACATCGAGTGGCGGTGGATCATCCTGGACGGACCCGTGGACACGGCCTGGGTCGAGAATTTAACACGGCCCTTGACGACACCAAGACTCTGTGTCTTGCAAACGGCGAAAGAATTAACATGCCTGACAGCATGAGGCTCATGTTTGAAGTTGATACGCTGGCACAGGTAAAGTGGAAATTGAACGTCGCATTGGCGTTGAGTTATGGACAAAAGGATTGTTTTTTCAACACTTTTTGTTGTTTATTTTTTGCAGTTGCCGCGTTTGAAATTTTACAACAAAACTTATTTTTGATTTTGGTTACCATAGCAACTTGGCCATGTTGTTTCAGGTCAAACCTCTGGTCCGTTCGTTTGCACATACGTTCATCTGAAATTTGCATATAAGTTCAGCTGAAAAACATTCCGGAAACTTACCAGACTTTGTAGTTCCTGAAAAAAGCAACCGTTGGTTTCCAAATTCGCGATGCATTTTGTGAGAACGTGAATACATCGTTTGTGTTTTATCAGGCCAGCCCTGCCACCATCAGTCGATGCGCCATGGTGTATATGGACCCGGTTGAACTCGGGTGGAGACCTTACGTGAAGTCTTGGATCAACCAACTTCCAAAAGATTTACCGCAGTCAGGTGATTTGTGGGTGATATTTGGCATCAGTTAGTTGCCTGCCACACCACGGTTTCTGGTGTTGATTCGCGAACAAAGTCGAAATCATAGGTAGCCTAGCTTGTAGGCATGCAAGCGTGTTGTAGGCAAAGCAAATAAATCTGTATGTGGTTTTATAACAAGTCCATAATTTGAAAGTTCCTAAAGCAATTTCAGAACTGAATCCATAAAATGAATAGTAGCGCTTGTTTTTCAAAGCAAATGAATCTTAGCTTTGTTTTCAAGAAAACGTGTTTTTGGAAACGTTTGAAATGATCCCGTGTATAATGTACGCCACGATGTTTTTTGTTTCTGTTCCGTTTGTGAGATTTGCAACCTCTTTCAGGCCGGGATCATCTGATGGGTTTGTTTGATTTGAGCATTGACGCCGGGTTGCAGTTGTTGGAACGCCGTGTGAAGCTGCAGCATCTACCTGTGCCAAGCCTGTGCGTGGTCCAGACCTTGTGCAGGCTGATGCAGGCACTGATTGATTTCATGCACAAAAACGGCGGATTTGGAGATGCAGACGCAGCAGTGAGACTCTTTGCTAAGATTTATCAAGTTCAACAATGTCACAACTTAACTTATCGCAAGCGAAACAAGCCTTACTTTTCTTTTTGCATTAATGTTTCTTCTTCCATTTAAGGTGCAGATACTGTTATAAATGTAACGCATGCCGCCTCGTTTCAATTTGTCTCCTTACCTTGCTTTGCACAATCCTGCTGCAGGATTCTGACACAGCTACTGACGATGAAAGAGGCGCTCACTCACGACGGAGCAGTCCTGTGAAGACACAAAGAACCAGTTTCATATCCATCAGTCAGTCGGTTTCAACGAAGAGTTCGAGAACCAGGTGGTTCATTGAAGAGTACCCCGATCGGCTTCGCACTTTACTGGGTCGTCTCTATGTTTTCGCTTTCACCTGGAGTGTGGGTGGCGTCTTAAACAGGTGAGAGTGATTTGCAAGGTCATAAGCGGTTTGAAGGTATCTTTGGATCTTTGGCGACTTTTGTTACTTTATTTGCAGATTTTGACTTTATAAAAGAAAATGAAAATATCTATGTATGCAATTGGTGTTGTAGTTTATTCGTCGATATTGTAATCATCGGTAATTGGTGTTGTGTAATTGATATTATGATAATTGGTATTGCAGTTTATTCAAAGGGAAGCTGTCGACGACAGTAATTTTAAAATTCTGTAACAAAAAATAACTCGTGTTTCACCAGAAAAAAACCCAGTGGGATGCAACTCTGTGATCACGTGATTGTAAGATTCCCCCCACCTTGTCGCACATCTTCCGAACCAGATCAATCAAAAACAGTCAAAATGTATTAAAGTTTAAAGAGCGGCGTCTAGAAATCCGTTCCACCTTCAGAATATACGGTGTTGAGAGCAAAAGTTCAAATGCAGATTTTGAAAACGTTTGATTTATTTTTAGTGTCAGGCCGTTGATGGTGTAACCACCGCGGTGGTGCTTGTGGTCCGATTGGCGCCACATTGTGCCTTGCCTACCACAGGTTATGTTCTCATAGGGCTATTTAAAAATTGAACTTGGCAAAACCTAAGATATGCGCAAACTTCATGCTTTCCAAAAACAACTTCGTGAAACTTCTCAGAGAGGACGACCAGGAGGACGAGTCCCTGATAAGTTCAACGGTGATCGGAAGAGATGAGACTTTGATCAACATGAGTTACGACTTCGACCATTTCGTTCACGACCTATTCGAGAAGGACACCCCCTACAGTGTCGCTTTTCCCTCCGGAAGTCGTTCCATATTTTCCTACTTCATTGATTTACAGGTACTGTACTTTTTGAAGTACCATTTATGGTTGTGTGATGTTTTTTTCGACGTCAAGAATCGTTGGATTTGCGTAGAACGGCAATATTTTCTGTTTCTTGTAAAGATTAATTTTATGTGGTGTTGAAATATTTACATTGGAAAGTGTTTTTTGGTCGAACTCTGATCGGATAAGAACCAATCACGGCGGTGCGGTCCCTCTCTAAGTGACCTTAATGACAAAACACACCAAATAGCATTCTGTTCATTGGTATTTATGAAGGTGTTCGTGGCGAAACAAACCAGCGTCAGGTCACTTTATCGTTTATTCGAAGAGTTTACTTGGTGAAGACGAACTGAAGATTCTGATTCCGAAATACGTTTTATCTTAAAAGTAACTCAGCTGACATGCTTTCAAAGTTTTGCTAATAAATCAACTAAAAGTTTATTGAGCGGTAACCTGTGTGCTTGTTTCAAGACTGGCCGGTTTATCCCGTGGGACGATTTGGTGCCTGGAACCCGGACGTTGATTGAACGAGGTCTGACCTACACTCTGGTGGGAGGGGACCGAGCCCTCATATCCGACCACAGAAAATCCGCTGCAAATGACGTCACCGCCACGCTGGTGCCCACCACTGACACGGTAATTATTGTCTTTTTTACATTTTGGTGAAAATTGTGATTAGTTTGGTTTTACGACGGGAAACAACATTCATTCAAAATGTAGCGCGTGAAAGCGGAACTGCGTTTGCTTAAAAACCTTTATTTTGCTGCAAAAGTGCTCCTGCTTCTTCGTTTTGGTCACCAGGTTGGTTTTGCTACTTATGTATAAACATGATGTCATTTTCATAAAACCCAGTAGCCACGAAGTGCCTGTTTTATTCCGTCACATTTTTCTGTTCAAGATCCGCTACTCATACCTGATATCACTACTTCTGCTCAGCAAACGTCCCGTGTTATTGACTGGAGACAGCGGTGTTGGCAAAACTGCTCTGCTACAGGTGAGATGACAGTTGTTGCTGTGCTGTCTGTTATACGAATGTGAATATGTGTTATGTGAATATGTGCAGTTTGTTATGTGATTGTGTTTTATGCGTTATACGAATGTGCGCGTGCGCTGTGTTTTATATGAATGTGTTTATGTTATGAAAAAATCGCAAAACTGATGTTTTATTTTTGTCTGCTTGCCCTCAGCACGTGCTGGGCAAGTTGAGCAGCGTCGGGGGTGCGGGGACAGAGCCTGGAACCATTTTAGGGGACGTCTTCCACGCGAATGAGAAAACGTCGTCCATTTTGCAAAATATCGCCAGTCTTGGTATTCTTGAAACCAAACAAGATGGAGAAACAGTCTTTCAACCTGATGGAATGGGAGGAAAAATGCCCGCGGCAGGTATTTCATCAAGATGTGTATTTTCGTTGCGTAAGAAATAAAGTTTCATACTTTTCCTGGCTTAGAGACGGATTACTTGCCGATATGCAGAGTATTATCAGCTGTTATTCTGATAATTTTCAACGTCAGGAATTACTTCATGAAACATAAACCTTGTTTTCGTTTCATATTATGTTCGAAAGCTTGCCATAAGCGAGCTATAAGGGTCGTGAGTAGATCATGTCTTTTTAGACGAATTGTACAGTTCATTAAACGCATACCGAAATATTTAAGCTAGGCCCAAATATTCGTACATCCCGTGTGAGCAGTTAGCTTTCAGCTAAAACAAGAATATTGTAAGCCTTTTTTTCGTGTTGTTTTGAAACATTGTGAAGCAAATGCTAAAATGCATTGAGTGTTTTCTTACAGGCGCTTCGAAGTCCAAAACCGGTGACGTCATAGTCAACACGATTCAGTTCAGTGCACTCACCCAACCAGCGCTGTGTCAGGTGATCTTTCTGAGGGCTCAAGTCCGTTGCGTTGTGAGCAGCGGTGTGTGATCCAGTTGTGTTGGTGCACCGCTTAACGCAAATGTTTTTTCTCTCGGAAAAACGCACCGTATTCTTTACAGTTGTGATCATATATTATGGTGCGATCCTTTTTCCAATAGACGATCGTGTTTCGTATGTTATTTGCTTCTAACCTTATGCCACCATTCGCTTGCTGACTGTGTGTTTGCTTTGATTCAGACGCAAATTCTCAACAAACTGTCGAAGCGGTCTCGAGACTCCGTGGGGCCACCTCGCGGTAAGAAGTGCGTCGCTTTCATAAACGACTTGAACATGCCTGCAGTGGACAAGCATGGCTCTCAACCGCCACTAGAGTTGCTCAGGTACGATCCTTTTGTTCATCGAAATATAGACTTGTTTTTTTTTTCAGCGAATGCATGACTAACATAAATCATCGGTTAATTGCTTAATTGTCCAAAACAGAAAACCAATACATATCGCGTGATTTGTAGGTTTCATATTTTTTGTGGGCAATTTTCTGTTGCTATTAATTTCTGTTAAAATAGCAAAGGCACCAGAGTATCGTGTTCCCGTTGGATATCAGCAAAAACTATACTTTTTTGAATGTAAACTCACTGTTTACAGCTTCACTTATTAACAGTATCCATAAACTTAATTTTCAATCGAAATGTCACGTAGGCAATACCTTGATCTGGGAGGCTTCTATGACGTCAAGCGTCTGTCGTGGAAGAACGTGATTGACGTCACTCTGGCCGCCACTGCAGCTCCCCCTGGCGGCGGCAGAAGCGTGATGAGCACTCGGTTGTTGAAGCACTTCTCCGTGTTCGCGCTCCCCCAGCCGTCAACCCGTTCCCTGCAGCATATATACCAAGTGAGCAATACTTTGTTTTCCGGTTTGCTGCATTCGCGGGAAGTGTCGCGTTGAATCTCTTGCTGGAATTTTTTCTCCATGTTTGATTTTTCAGTATTTTTTAAACCCGTGTTTAGCATCGTTCGTTTTATGAAATTTTCTCTATTTTTTGGTCACGGAGAAAACCAGTTCTAACCCAGTTTTTAAAAAAGTTGTGCTTTTCAAGAAACTTTGTTTCCATGACGAAAGTTCACTGGAGGTTAGTTTCTAGATTAAAAATAAATAAATTGATGACTCATGTACGTTAACTTCTCGTAAAATACTTTTTACACGTTTTTTGGGCGTACTGTAAATTAATAAAACAATTCTTCATTAGATACGTTGTAACGCACTGCCTTAAACATATCGCAGGTACAGCTTGGTCATTTCCTTGAAAACCGCGACTTCATGCCTGAAGTGAAGGATTGCTGCAAGTTGGTGGTGAGTGCGGCAATCGCCGTTTACTACAAGATGTGCAACGCCATGCTGCCCACCCCGGACAAATCTCATTACACTTTCAACCTGAGAGACCTTTCAGCTGTCATCAAAGGAGTGCTGCAGGTCTGTAACACGTTTTGAGCAATTGCCGTGACTTAATATGACGCTATTCAAGTTTATTTTTTGTTTTTTGACACGATGCTTGTGCACAAACACAGGCTACATTTAAAGCACTTTGTAGCTTTTTTGCATGCTTTGTGTTCACTGAGACTTGTCCTATTTTAATAAAGAAAATATGTAGCTTGCGTAACAATAACTTTATCCTTCATACTCAGGCCGACGAGACGGTGATTGTTTCACGCGACACTACCGCCCACTTGCTGGCGCACGAGTGCACGCGCGTATTCCATGACCGGTTGACAGATCAGCAGGACAGAGACACGTTTTACGAGTTCTTGTCAGATGACCTTCACAACTATTTCAAGGTGGAGAGAACTGGAACAGTTTATGTTTCAAATGAAAGAAATTCATTCATGTGTATTTTTTAATTTGATATGTGATGGTTGCTCCAGAAATTAGGTGAAACAAAGAAGCTCTTGGGATGAAGGTAAAAACCTGATTTTCAAAACACTTTATGCAGCAAAGGAAGGTCTAATTCGGAGCAGTTTTATAAGATACGTTTTGGCAACCCACGAAACATTTGTTCTTTGTACAAACAACACTTTTATGCAAAGAACGTTTTTTACTCCACAAGTGACTATCGAGCTTAATGCAGGTAACATATTTTCTTGCTCTTTTTGCAGAAACAAATAGCAAAAATGAAAACATTTTCTTGTTTTTTCACAAGTCCAAAACTGAGTTAACAATTTTTTTGCTTGCTCATGTGTAACTGAAGTTATAGCAATCGGCCTTACTGTAATTGTAATGCAATGGCGTAAAAATGAGGGCATTCCGTCTTCTCAGGTAACTATCCCCCCGGAGACATTGCAACACAAGCCTTTCATTTTCGGGGATTTCCTGGACATGAACGCTCCGGCTGCGACCCGCGTTTACCGAAGCCTCCCGGGCCACAACGTCCTCGCGACGTTGCTAGAGGAATATTACATGAGGATCAGGTACTGAAAACAATCGCTTGTTTACTTTGGTTGCAGTGCACGTTCATCTTGGAATGTAACATGCAATTTCCGATTCGGTGTTTTCATTTTAATCTCAAACGTTGTGAGTTGCGCCCTACAGTAGTTTAGACGTTTCGTTTTCATTCCCCCGAATTTGCGGGAAACATGTATTGCAAACGCCCGCGGAAAAGTCCGGACGTGCGTTAATCCGCAAATGAATTATCCATGACGAACGTCCTACTTTAAACTCGCAGCAGCAGCAACTTGAACGCCCCCCCACTGGTCTTCTTCGACGCCGCCATAGATCACGTGATCCGAGCCGCCCGCGTGTTCCGGCAGCCTGGCACCCACATGCTTCTGGTTGGAATCGACGGGACAGGAAAAGCGACCACGTGCAAGCTGGCCGCTCAGATCGCTCAATGCCGCGTTTACAGGCAAGATTTTGAGGGAATAAAAAGATTTTTAACCAAAACAATCGTGTTTTTCTGATTGTTTGCTTGGTAAAAAAACTGGAAAAACGCGTTTTTTTCTCTTGATTTCGTTTTTTTCTCTTCGCGTTTGCAGATTATCTATTGTCCGCGGTTATTCTCTTGTCGATTTTCGAGAGGAGCTGAAGAAGGTCATGAAGCAATGCGGGGTGTCGAACGTTCCCACGGTCTTCCTCCTCACGGATGCGGACCTTGTCAACGAATCCATTCTTGAAGATATCAACTGCATTCTCAATACAGGTGAAGTGTCCAACTAAGTGGCGACAAAGTTCCACCACACTCGTTTCGTACTCGTCTCGTGCGAGTCGGATTTATCCGGAATCTGCGACCAACGCAATCTTTACATGCGTCATGGCAGCCGCTTGTGAAGCGTCATGGTAACTCCTGCTTCATTTGCAAAAAAGCTGTTTTACCCTCCATCCATTTACGGCAGGGGTATCCAAACGTGTTTGTCAGGGGGTCACATAAGCTTTTACACAACAGTTTGAGGGCCGGACCTCTCACGTAGTGTGATTGTTTCGGGATATGAATTGCACTCTAACAAATCAACAAGTTTTTTGTAAATGTATTGTTTTTCATTATTGACGAAATGTCTCTTCGGCCGGATAAAATGGCTTCGCGGGCCGGATTGGGCCGTAGTCTGAAGATACCTGATTTGCAGCACAGAAAGCCCAATACCAATATCTTGCTTTTCCGTGATTTGAACGCGAAAAAATTGTTCTTTGTCTTACGATCCAGGCGAGGACGCCGAGCTTTTCGACACCGATGAGCTCGACGCCGTTGTCATGGAGGTGAAGCAGGCGGCGATCGCAAGCGACATTCCCGACTCCCGCTCAGCCATGTTGCAATTCTTTCGCCAGAGGGTGACGCACAACTTGCATATCACCTTGGCCTTCAGTCCGGCCGGGGGGAACTTCAGGCGGCGGTGCCGGACCCACCCAGCTTTGATCAATTGCTGCACCATCGACTGGTAAGCCATTGCCTCTCCTCTTGGCATTTTTTGAAACGTGCACTTGATCACTGTCGTGTGCTGAAGTTTGTTGTAGCGATTAGCTTGCAGCACAAAAGCAGTTTGAATTATTGCGATTTTCGTAGTTTGAAAGAGATTGCCTGGTTTGCATCAACTTGCTCTTTTGTAGTTAAGATATTTTTCAGGTCTTACCAGTATCGTTAAAAACGCTATCTCCCAGCACTGGTTTATTCCGCAGTAATGGATACGTGCGCACAGTTAATGCTTAAACGTTTTCCACTTGAAACGATTTGTTTTTTGACTCTTCCGAGGTCAGCATCCTGACCACTTTCGAATAATTTTTTCCGTGCACGTACTCAACTATCTTCCACATGCATTGCCTGAAAATAGCAAAGAATAACAGAACTTTTTTCAGGTTCCGTCAGAGACGTTACGTTTTTTTAACTCCGCTACTTTAAAGGTACGACCGATGGCCACGCGAGGCGCTGATGAGCGTAGCTGGTGCTTATTTTGCGCGGGAGAATGTTGATGTGGGACAAACTAACGAAAACAAAGACACCAAAGACGATGATGATGCATCTGTGTCAAATGTAAGTTATAAACTGCTGTTGTTCGTAATTCAACTTGATGTCGTTTTCCAGACGCGTTGCGATCTGCATAACGTTGAAGGTTGGCTATTTTTCAAACGAATTCAATGCTTCTAACGTAATTTTTATGTCAAAAACGCCTAACGTAAGACTTTTTCGACATTTCCAAACATCTTTTTTATTTTTTCAAAGGTTGAAGTAGACATCAGTGCAAGGCTTGTGTCTACAAAAGCAATCTTAAATCAGCGATCGACTATTCACCAACATCCTTATAATTAAACTTTCTACCGAACTATTATATTGCAATTGATTTTCAACCTGTGGCCAGCTCCAAATCTGATCAATTTTTTGCAGTACATTTTGTCCACAGGCTTCAGAAGTGACCTTAAACAGCGAAAAGATTGCATCAGTATGTGTGAAGATCCACTCCTGTGCCGTGCAAGCAGGCAAGAGATTGTGGGAGGAAATGAGGAGGAGATACTACACAACACCGACCACTTACCTCGAGTTCGTTCAGGTGATGAAATGATTTCACAGGTTGCAAAACATCGGTTTGTGAGCAACAGTGTGTTGAAAACGAAAAATACTTCACACAGAGCTGTTTACATATTTTCCCATCATCTTCGTACTTAGCAACATTAACGTCGGAAAGTTATTGTCCGGAGGGGGGGGGAGCTGTGGATTTTTCTGGGGGAAGCCAAAAATGATTAAAATTCGATTTACTCACTCGAAACTAAGAATACAACCTTCTTTGCTAAAAATTTAATAGATAAATGTCAAATTTCAAAATCCAAGGGGAGGCCAAGCTCCCCTTCCGATGCCCATGCTTTTGCAATAGATTATGGCTCTTTCGTAAAATTAGACGTTCGAGCAATCTCAAACAAGCAAATTGCTTTCTATCGATTTATTCCATCAGATTGTATTTTACATCTTGTCTGTTTCTCACATTTTCAATTTGGCTTTTGTCGCTGCCATAGTGATTCGATATTTTCGATAAATGGTTTTGCGGCTCTTTGATAAGCTTTTCACGAAAATGCTGCAACGCAACAAGCACGACTTCCACCGCGACTTGCATCGCTTGCAAACCGGACTTCGGAAACTCGCTGAAGCGAAATCGATGGTGAACGTCATGCAAACCGAACTGGTCGAGCTCGGTCCGAAGATCGAAGAAAAAGCGAAGGACACCGAACGCTTGATGGCGCAACTGAGAAAAGATTCTCTGGCGGTGAACGAGGTTCGTTTCAGTTTTTGCTGCAACTTGTTGTTACCACAAATACACTGGTAGATGAGATGGCGCTACCGACGTAGCATTCGATTTTGCGGAAAGTATGCGGATTGATTCGGACTGATTTGTCTTTCAACCCATATCTAGTTGCTTTGGTACAAAGTTGTGTTACGCTGATAAAGAATACTTTTTATCGAAACAACAAAAAGTCAAATGCTGTCAGCCTTGCTGCAGTGAACTCAGCTTCACTGCAACGAATCGCTTGGCTCTTTATACCAACTACGTGAAGCTCCGTATACTTACTCGACTGTAATATCAACCTGACAGTATTTTGTGACCCAACGTGGTTGTCGTCCGAGTTTTGAAGACTGCGTTGAAATTTTCACGCAGGTTCGTGAAATCGTCCGCAGCGAGGAGGAAACGATGCGGAGCGAGACTGAGTTGGTTCAAGACTTCGCTCAGCAAGCGACTTACGACTTGCAGTCCGTTTTGCCAGCCCTGCAGGTGAGTGCACGACGTTGAGTTTATGTTTCTCTTGAAATGTACTGAATTGCATTTCTGTCCGTTGCGCGGCTTCATTTGGGATAATCGGTTGTTGCTACTGATGTCGCTGTTGCTTTGCCGTGTCTTTTTTTCACGTATTTGCGTCGATTATTTGTTTCTTTGAGGGTCTTGATTCAATAGCCTTGCGGTACCTCCCCCCATAATAACAGACGTCAGTACTTCTTTCATTTGAAGTCGTCGCATAAGTTTTGTACTCAAGGCAGAACGCACGGTGAAAAAAACAAACGCAAAACTCTGCAACGCGTCTGTGGAGCGCGAGAGCAGCTGCTTGGCGCGCAGTTCTCGTTTGAGCATCACGCAATTTCTTTCAGTCGCTAATTTTTGCTTATTGGAGAAAGTTTTTCGCTGACTTAGTGGTTTATGCGCTTGCGCCAGTCGCCACGCGTGCATTTTCTTTATTTGCGCATCTGCGTTACGCAGAACCAATAATCGATTCTTGTGCTGTAACTTGACAGTTTTCTTGTTTACACAAAACAATTTTCATTGCGCTGTTGTTCTATCGGCTTGCTAATTCGCACCAGATTGGCGCTTCTGTTCACATCTTCTTTGAAAATTTGGGAAAGTCTTTAGTCTTGGAATAGATGGAATGGTCATTTGATTTAATATAAAATGACCTTGTGCGACCCATTTTTACCCCCACACAGGAAGCTGTCAAGTCTCTCGACGCCCTGGATAAATCCGACATCGCCGAGATCCGCGTCTACCAGAAACCCCCCCAGCTCGTGCTCACTGTCCTGAACGCTGTCTGCATTCTGTTGCAAGTCACACCTGATTGGCCGACGGCCAAACTCATTCTCGGAGACCCCTTGTTTCTGAAGAAGCTCGTACAGATAGATCGAGACGCCATTCCAGACAAAGTGTTCAACAAAGTTCGCAAAATCACCAGACATCCTGACTTTAATGAAGAAAAAGTCGGTCAGGTAATTTGCAATCAAACGTCTATCTTTTATTGTACGCATCCGCGAGACAAAGAGACGAGACGAAGACGAAAAGCAACAGACGAAACACTGCCTCACGCCCTTGCTGCCGCGATTAAGGCCCTGAGCAGTCACCATCGCGCCTAAAATGGCACTTGGTTTTACTTCGGGTGTCTATTTATTTCTTTTTGAGAGCTCTTAACTTCAATTCAATTGTGAACTGCACCTTGGTCACAGGTTTCTAACACAAGCAATTCTTAAAGGTTTCATCAGCGTGCAAGTCGATGTGCATGTGGGTCTTGGCGCTGCAGCATTACAACGACGTGAAGCGGATGGTGGGTCCGAAGCAGAAGAGGGTGCAAGAGGCGAGGGAGGCTCTTCAGGTGGCGCAGCAAAATCTGGGACACAAGCAGGTACATATCTGGTCTTGCCTTCCTAAGTGATAAATAATTCGTGTTGTTAGGCAGCTCTGTTAGAAATCAAGCAAATTTTAGTGCATTGTTTTAATGTATGAGTGCTGATTTTTCGGTTCCTTTCAGGCTAGTCTCAATAAAATCGAAGATCATTTGGAAACGCTGAGCAAGAAATATGACGAGAGTGTTGTACAAAGAGAGTCACTCAAAGAGAGAAGGCTGGTCACTGCGAAACGACTGCAAAGGGCTTCTGTCTTGATAAGCGCTCTTGCAGATGAGGAGGTAATCACGCTTTTTAAAATTTTCCAAACTGCGTGCAGAGTGGCATTTGCTGGCCTGTCGTTCGCCAACTTCTGCGTTGTGCAATTCTTATTTTTCATACATATTTTGTAATCTTGCAATAATAGAATAGTTTGCTTTTCAATTGCTTCCAAAACTTTTTTGTTCCCAGCTGGCAAGCAATGCCCTCGGCATGCTTATTTCAAAACCAGCCTGATCTGGTGAAAAGTGCAGTTTCTTAATTGGCAACTGCTGATTATGAAGTCAGTCGATCGTCTTCCTGAGGCAGTGCTATAACAAAGAATTCGAATGGTTTAAACCAGAGGTGGGCAAACTACGTCCCACGGGCCGCATGCGACCCGCGAGGGCATTTTTTGCGGCCCGCAGGGCAGTCACACGTACATAGATAGTACATATTTGGAATCTATGTTAAAGTAATTTTATCGATTAGATTATAATTGCCAAGCTTTTTTTCCACACCTTTCATTCGAAACCGCAATGTTACTCAACCGGAAGTGACTACTGTTACCTTCATTTTGTGGTAGCTCATGTAAAACTTTTTTTAAGGTTTCAAAGCGATTATAGATGTAATATGTGTAATACGAGCATGCGGCCCTCGGTAGCAATAAAATCGTCAACGTGACCCTCCGTAGAAAATGTTTTCCCACCACTGGTTTAAACCGTTCTTTACAAACGTTTTTCTACATTTATTTCGCTTCCTGTTTCTGCTGCTATCCTGACAACGTTTCGGCAGCTGTGGATTAAACTTTTTCGCTTTGTTAGGGTCGTTGGGAAGCATCTGTTGACCAGTTGGAAAAGAAGCTGGTTGGCCTTTTGGGCGACACCCTTGTGTCGGCAGCGTCTGTGGCCTACCTCGGCCCCTTCATTCGCTCGTTCAGACATAGGTTGACTGCGGAGTGGTTGACGTCATGCACTGAGGCAGGTGTCGGCACGTCACAAAACTATGACATGATTCGATTGATGACTGACAGCAATCAGGTGGGCGAAAGAGTGTTGTCTGATTTAAACGATCGCATTGTTTTGCATGCATTTTTGTCTATCTGACAAATCTGTGGTTTTGAACTCAATACGCTTTCGCCCGCGTAGAACAGGTTATGACGCGGTGCACAGAATGGTGTGGTTCATGAACTCGGACTCTACCGAAGTGGCATTTGTTTGTTAAATTATAAGCAATGTTGGTGTACACACCAAATGTCTTGCTTGTGGTTTAAGAAGAACCTTCGCATATTTTGTGCCCTGGTGTTTTTTCAGCTGCCCCCGTGATATGTGTCCGAGACAATCATGTAAATATAAAAAAATAAAATTTGAAACCGAGGCAATAATTGTTTTCCTGAAAAGGCCTTTTCATTAAATTTTGTTCCTTTTTTTCACAATCTAACTTGAATGTTTGTTTCGCAATGCTTTAATTTGTTCCAAGTGTCATAGCATCTCTGGACTACAGTACAACACCCCTGTCGTCAAAATTAGCCACACCTTTTTACAGATTCGTTCTTGGCACAACCAAAGCCTTCCGCGCGATGTGCATTCAACCGAAAACGCCGTAATCATTCATGCAGCACGACGCTGGCCACTGATAGTCGATCCGCAAGGACAGGTGCGAACTAAACGAGTCATAATTTCTTGTGTCAGCACAAAACGCCTTGTCTTTTTTCGATAAACTTCATGTCACAACACCAAAGCGTTGCTGACTGTTGTCTGCGCAGGCGATCAACTGGATCAAAAGCATGGAGAAGGACAACCTCCGCATTGTTTACGCCTCTGACCCGAACTACATGAAGGCGATCGAAAACGCGATAAGAGTGGGGGAGAAGCTGCTGCTGTGCGACGTCGAGGAAACGTTGGACGCCGAACTGCGGCCTGTCCTGCAGCGAGAAGTGACTCACAGGTTGGGATGTTTAATTTCAGGAAAATGTTTCGCAGTGAAACACGGCGGTCTGGTGGATTAGTGATAATCGGNAAATTNTTTCAGAGCCGGTCAAGATTACATAACGATCGGCGGATCGGAAATCAGTTACAACAAGAACTTCCGGTTCTACATGACCACCAGTCGAGCCAACCCCCACTTCCTGCCAGCAGTGTGCATCGCAGTCACCGTCATTAANTTCACGGTCACTTTCGAAGGGTTGCAGGTGATTTCCAGAATAACGTCATACAAGTGATATTCGTAATATGTTTTGTAGTGTTTTGACCTGATTACTAGAATGCTGGGATGTACAGTAATACGCTAACGGCGCAGTTCAGTTAATGAGAACAAACGTATTGCTAGTAGACAAAATCTCTCTTTTAGATGTTTGCACTTCAGATTTAAAGTTCCTTTGTGTTTCATTTTCTCTGAATAAAATGCTATATCGTTATCTCAATTCTGTCTTGTCTGTAACTCTGACGTGCACAAATTTTGATTTTGAATTTTACAGTTTCTTGTCATCTGTCAGTCGTTGCTAATTTTACTGCCTCAATGACCACACATTGGACAAGTAAGTTTTTAAATTTCAGGGGCAGCTTCTTTCGGAAGTAGTAACGCACGAGCGCCCTCAGCTGGAGGTCCAGCGTGGCGAGTTGCTGTGGAACATAGCGCATGACATGAAGCTTCTGCAGGAGCTCGAGGACAAAGCTTTGATGCTACTGGAGGTACGTCGAGGCATGTGGAGCGTGTGGTGAACGACGCGTCAGAACAAAAACAAACGTAATTTTCTTTGAGTGGGAACTCGAATCCGTTCTCAAACTGCGGTCCAAATCGATTTGCAATTTGCAGCGAGGCGCAACAGATTGCTGCTCGCCGCATTCCTGCCTCGCGCAACTGTGCAAAGATATAGGTAGGATGCAGTTGCGGCTAGAAACCGAATGTCGGATGCACTCTTTAAAATGCGGTCTCGTAGCTCGGACCCATACAATGAAATAAATCCTTTTGGCAGTCAGTGTTCATTTGATGCACTGCCAGTGTTCTTGCACTGAGCTGGCAGCGTGCGTGGCCTCCACATTTACTCATTGCGCTATAATGAGATTCTATGTTTTGTTGCATTGTTGTGCATGGATTTTCAGCTGGGCTTGGCAGTGCAAGCGACCAGAGACTGTCGCCTGGAATGTATAAATTCTTTCAGTTCCGCAATAAGGCAGATGGATAGTTTCTACAAAGTCTCGTGATGTAAAATGGCAGATGGATAGTTTCTTCAAAGTCTCGTGATGTAAAATGGCAGATGGATAGTTTCTACAAAGTCTCGTGATGTAAAATGGCAGATGGAAAGTTTCTACAAAGTCTCGTGATGTAAAATGGCAGATGGATAGTTTCTACAAAGTCTCGTGATGTAAAATGGCAGATAGATAGTTTCTACAAAGTCTC
>JGI24159J19872_10000448_pt1 | contig 36255 bp, 36 predicted proteins | sample Ectturendosymbi4_FD_19872 | JGI IMG/M metagenome (IMG submission 19872) | reverse complement strand
GCTTGCCCTGAAAAACAGAGTTGCCCTGGAATTTTTCACTGTATTGAATATGTATTTTTTATCATTCAGGATTTTTGAGCAACTAGCGCTTGCCCTGAAAAAGAGTTGTCCTGGAATTTTTCACTGTAATGAAATATTTTTTATCATCCAGGATTTTTGAGTAACTAGCGCTTGTCCTGAAAACAGAGTTTGCCCTGAAATTTTTCAAACCCAGGAGGGCGGCCGCTCCCCCCGACCCCCCGCCTCGTACGCCTATGATAATAGCAAGTAATTAGATGGCTTTGTGAACCCTAAATGATTTGCATGTGTGCTTAGTGAGCGCGTTAGGTTAAAAGACAATATTGGTAGAATTGTTGCGATCGGAAATCCCGAGCGGCGTATGCGCAAAGCTTCGCACTGTGGCAGCAAGCAACAATAGAGTTCATATGCCATGATCACTCTATTATTGCTTGTTCGTGCCACATATATGTATGGTGTTGTTCTTCACGCACATCCCGTTCGTGGTGAATCACACAATCAGCGGAACACCACCGGAGAGGTTGCAACAGAATATGTTTTTGTCCCAAGGCACAATATTTCCAAGTGGTTGAGTTACGATAGGAAGTACTGTAGTGATTTCTGGTAAAAATCTTCCCGGTGAACCCAAGCTGCCAAAAGTTTCGACATAAAGAGTTGCAAGATTCAGAACTTTAAAAGTTCACTCAGTGCCTACTGCCTATCCTGCTGATTCAAGAAAACCCTTTTGCGAAGTTTGCAATAATGCAATCATAGCGAAGTATTGTAAGCTTAAAGGCATAACTGGTAGAAAAAGCACTCAGATAAGACTAAAGAACTTTTGCATGCTCCCTAATGTAACACAAAGTTTTAAGTTACAAAGACCAGACTTAGAAAGTTGTACGGCTGAAGCTATGTCCAGATTGTTGATCGCTGAGCATTGTGCTACTGCATAAAAAACATGCAACCATTTGAAAGAGATCGTCAAGAACTGTGTGTCACACAAAAACGAGGTAAGCTGCAGTTATGTTTTTCAAAATGTGGACTGAAAGAAAATCGTGGACCGAAACGTGTGTTGGCCAAGACCGTCATTTTCAGCCCATGCAGGGGCGTACTAAGGTTTAGATAGCGCCCGGGGCAAGAAACAAGTTTGGCGCCCCCATGTTCGAACCTATAAGGTTTTTTGGAAGGAAATGTACTGTAGTGAAGAAAGTACTTGCGACATTGTTGGAACTTTTCGGCGCCCCGTAGTGATTCGCCGCCCGGGTAATTGTGCTCCTCCTCGTTACGCCTCTGAGCCCATGATTTTTGAAAGTGAGTGCAAAACGAAAAATTGATATATTGTAGAACTTTATAGGTTTCCTTTAATCATGTTAAAAATAACATGATTTTTTAACAGAACTTCACTGCTTTCAGCAGATTTTAGCTGAAAATCTGTGACAAGACTTTTAGCAGAATCTAGCAGTTTTTTTGTGACACCATTTAGGAGATTTAGGTCACAACATCTGGCAACTCTGGCGGTCAGCACGATACACTCAGACTGTCATGTCATGATGCGAACTGGAGAGAGCACGCAGAGTAAAGCTAGTAACACGAACGCCTTGCCCACGCACTCTGTGATTTAGCAGGTGTTGAGATGTTTTTTAAACTTAGGGCCCCGCGCGCTCTTGAAATGCTATAGCCCCCGCGCTACCTTAATCCGGCACTGGCTGGGAAGGCTGTCCGCTGGTATAGGACGCAGACATCCAGTCACAGTTCGCAAGGCGTCGTTGATGGCGGGGTCAACAAGGGGGGTGTAAGCACTGCGACACCTGACAGGAGCGCAGTATTCTGCGGTTGAGTGCACCAGGGCTAAGGTGGCTGTTCGCAACTCTGTTGCTCCAGCACCCCAACCGGAGTCAGTTAGCCGCCTCAAGAGCGCGACGCGTGATGTCAGCGTCTTGCGAAGTGACTCAAGGTGACATGTACTGAAACAACCAAAGTGTGTGGCTAACTTAAAAGACCGGATTTTGCATGGCGTACTTTGTGCAGATCCTGGTCTAACATGAGTTACTTCCTCAAACTAAATTTCAGCTGTTTGGTGGAGTAATCTGTTTCGTCAGTGCCTGCTGCATTCACAGAACAAAAAACATCAAGTGCGACCCCATACGGATTTTTTAAAATTCCGATAAAGAATCAACCTAGCAGAGCAAGGGGGATATCTAAAATTTCATGCTAGAGGATTCATTAATGTTCTTTTGAAATTTTTTACATTACCACTTGGCAGACAGAACTTTATGCAGCATTGAAATCGTCATTCCTGAACCTTCATGGGAAGATTTTTTGAGCTTTGTTCAGGCTGCAATCTGCGTCTTTAATATCTGCAGAAGAAATCTGCATCCGAATTTTTCCTAGAAACAGGGTGGGTCAGATCCCAGCAGAAAGTGCTGCACTCGTTGGTCACGGAATCTCGCGTGACTTCTGCTGGCTGGCAGAAATTTCGGTCCTTACATTTGCGTCACTTCGAAGCAATCAATCGGTTTCTTGCACGCGATTCTACCACAACAGGCAGGGGCAAGCGACACGCGGCGCAGCAAGATTTGCAGTGATTGCACGGCATCGATTGCTGATGCGAAATAAATTGACTTTTGTCGTGTTCGTCCTATTAGATGCGACCGATATAGTAGGGTAAATAACCACTCGGAGAGCACTGTAGCGTGACCTCTTGGAATCTATCTCGGCAACGCGAATCAGGAGCCGCAATCACGCATTCCACTACACTGGCAATCAACGCGAAACGCACTAATGGGTGTCGGAGGTTTCGGCATTTGCGACATGTTGCAGATTAGAATAAATGAACAATTGCTGGCGGTTTTCGTGCGCTGTGAACAATTTGGGCTGAACGGCAGCCCCGACACTTGAAACGATTGCAGAACGTTGAACTAGAATCACCGTTTTGTCACGTACGGTACGCACGATAGCAGGGCCTACGAATTACACAGCTGAGTTCTTCGTTTATAAGCTAATGGTCAAATGTCCGCTGGTGTAAAAAAGTAATACGTCAGAACAATTTACTTTACATAACCTCACTTTGCCATCAGTGTTGCGTGCGAATGCAGGAGACCAGTTCAAAGGTTTTCATCACAATCGTTAGTTTGAAAAATATGAAATTCTTGCCGATAATTTCAAAAAGTGCGTTTTTTGATAAAACTAGTTCCATTAGCTCTTCAAGACTGCATAGAGAGAATAATATTGTGCTATGCCAACAGTCCTTTAAGAAAACTGCCCAAGGTACCAGTCAGAGGATGTTGGAAAATGATACACATTAACCATGAATACTGCTTTGCAAACTTACCATGCTATTGATTTCAAAAATAGCTCGACCTTCTACCTTTCTTTATATCAGCGGACATTTGACCATTAGCTTATAAACGAAGAACTCAGCTGTGATTCGTAGGCCCTGCTAGCTATCAATTTGCACGAAGTAAGAGAATAATCTCTGCAGCTTATTATGCTACTGTCGTCTTGCGTTGATTTCTTGAAATTTTTAGATATCTTTGAGAGAAGCCCATGAGACGTTGGTGTTGAGAACTAATGCGCAGTTTGCTTGACAAAGGTGACGTGTGCAAAAATTATTGAAAATTCACCATATTGCAAAAATCACCCCGTTTGTCATAAGATGACATTGGAAAGAAAGACGTAGTTCCTTTTAATGTCAGTAAACTTTTTCTTTGTAACTGACTGCTTTTCACTCATTGACGTTGTTTGAGACGTGCTGTGATGGTGAAGAAATGGCTATCAGTTTTTGGATGTGCGCTTGCTAACTTGAACTTTCGCGAAGATTTTGAAACTAAAGGGAAATCAATGAAGTAACGCTTCTAACTTGAGTTCTTTATGAGAAATGAGGTCACTACCCACAAACATCTAAATTGCTCAACCGGCCAGTCATTTGTATTACGCTGTTGACTGAGTGCAGCATGGCAGCGGTGAGAAGTTATCCACCAGACCGCGGCTACAAATTGCAGGTTTTGAAGCAAGGTTATAATTATGACTTGGAGTTCGCAAACAACATTAATGACGTCATCCTCTCCTTTGTTATAGTCCAGTGGAACAATAGTCCGGTTGTGGCCACCAGGCGACATAATTAAAATTTTGAACTACAAATTACTAGGTGAGCAAAGGCTGCTAAAGCCACACGAAGTAAAAAATGTCTGTCTTAAGTTGAGCGTGCTTGTTCTTGTCCGACGAGGAAGTGGTACGGCCTAACTCAATGGGTTGAAATTCAAGGAGTGATGTGACACAGGAATTTTTTCTCACTTTGTAATCAAAGAAGCAAATACCGCAGAATACAATATACTAGGTTTTCCGGTTCCAATTATGCTTGACCTAATAACGTGATATGAATCTGTTAACGTGAGGGCTGAGCGAGACCGCAAGTAATTTTGAAAGAATATTTTGCTAAACTGAGAAATTAATAAAGGTTCGCTATCTGCACGTTTAGTTTGCAAACAGTCCCGTAACCAGCTTGGGACACCACAGGGGGCGAAGAGTTTTCTGAGAGGTGCCCAAATTTTTAAAACTATGTCTAACTCAATTTTCTAGGGGCGAAAAAATTTTTGGAGGGTTTTGCCCCCCTGCACCCCCTAGTTACGGTCCTGGTTGCAAACCTAGCAATGTGCCATAATCTAGAACTATAGAGACCACCTCTTCGGCTTTTGCTGACTACAGAGTTTACGTGAAACGGAAACAACTGTCACAGACGTCACTACCAGTTGCTGTTGATCACCCGAAAACAAAAATGTCACGAAACCATTCAAAGCAATGCAGTGAGATGTTTGGTCCATCAGAAATTTTAATCACAATGGAACAAGCAGCTCAATCGCGTGTAGTTGGTCAACAAATTCTTGCACTACGAATGTTAAGTTTGCTTTACGAACACCCAAAAATAAAGTATTTTTACAAAAAAGAGCACGTTTGACGAATCGGTGTGTGAAACCAATGTGTTTTCCAGCACACAACCGCGTAACCAAATGTTTCCTGACAAAATAATTGCCTTCGTGTCCAAGACTCTGTAAAGACCAAGGGTGTACCGGGGTTAGATGGTAGTGGCACCCGGGCAAGAAACAAGGAAACAAGTTTGGCACCCCATATTCGAACCTAACGTCTTTCGGAAGCAAATGTACTGTATTGAAGAAAGTGCTTGCAACATTGTTGGGACTTTTCGTCGCCACGCAGTGACTCAGCGCCAGGGGCATTGTTCCCCCTTGCCCTCCTACTTACGCCCCTGGTAAAAAGCCTCGTCATATTCTGCGATAGATCGGTTACATACCAAGTACATGAAGTTGCTGTTACGACATTGACTGGGGAGTGGAAATATTGGTTCTTCGTGATTCAAATAGGGGTTAATTAATCCATTATCACGCGAGTAAGTGGCGTATTTGAATGAAATTTACATTCGCCTGTCTGTTACAAAGGTCGCTCGAAGAAAAAGTTTATTTCAAAGCCTTTGATCTCCTATTTGTGTAATTTTTCATTTGTTAACCACGAAGTCAAAGGAAACCACAGATGAAATGGAATACAGTATTTGAAAACTGCCAGTTGATTAAATTTGAAGAAGTCGTGTAATTTGGTAACGTGGAAATGCAATAATATCTTATTATTGACTTTTTAAGCCGACTTGTAAATGGAAAAGTTTACTGACGTAATTGTAAAGGAATGACACAAGCAAGAAACGACTAAAATGAGCAACGCTTTTGATCTGTCTCAACCCTTCTGATGCGATGAAGACTGCAAACACACAAGATTTTCATGCATGATAGATTGAGGAACATCTCTCCCACCGCCATCTATCGAATCTAATTAGCCAAGCGGCGTTCTCCCCACCCGAGCATTTAAAAACTCAGAAGTAAAACAGCGTTTCGTGGAAGGCAACATCGAAGTTGTGCCGTCATTTATTCACTCGCGTTCAGATAAGATAAAAAAACCTTCAAAGTGGTAAGATTACGATTCGAATCGACAGAAGTCATGCCGTGTCACAAATCCTCAGCATACTGCAGAGGAGAAAGACCAGCACCACCAGAGTTTCCTTAAAAAATTAGACGGATAATTTTAGCGAATAGACCACGTGAGTACTTGCGATTGAAGATCCACTGCTGCACGATTTTGCGGTCGACAGAAAAAACAGTAACAGCAACCAGAAAAACTCCACTGGCAGTAAATGCACGTATTTAAAAGTGTATCGAGCTGACAGGTGTTAGTAGGTAACTTGTAAAGCACTTCAAGCCTACGCAAACATGAAAAAGGTGTAGGCGAATTAAATGTTGGATATGGAACTGCTCGGAGATGTTTCTTGTTACTTTATCATTGGGAATTGCCGACGTTGAAAACATTTTTAGTCATAATGTCCATAATTGCGTTATCTACTTTTATAGAGTGATTCAAATATTTTACTTTTCATCCGGTTTGACCATAAAAGAGTACGTGGAGAGATGTCAATTTAGTGACAACCAAATCCGTGGCAAAACGAGTCAGCGGCAATTTGCTGACTTGACATTTCAGCGACGCTACAATTCGATAACCAGACGCTTTGCAACTATTCTACCATATATTATGTATGTTTTCTGGCTGAAACGTGGTGCCGCTGATATGTCGCGGTGCTCTGAAACAACAGTTCATATGGCAAAATGCTTTGGATTATTGTTCTGGTCTCCAAAGGGATTGGCAAGTGTTGAAATAAAATTTTCAATACGTTTCTCAATGCTGATGCTATTTTTTTGATCAGCTGCTGGCGAAGGAGTTGTACTTGTAAAAACATTATCGAAGCTTTTCACGTATTTGTGGCATGCGACGTCACGACCCAGAGCGAATCAGAAGTTTGCCGTCGCAATTTCTTTTCGCAAAAACGTTTTTTTTTAATTCTTAAGGGGCCTTTGAACCTGCAGCACAAATCGAGGTTTAATTCAGAGAGCCTCCGCAAGATCATGAGTTACGAATTTGTGACTGTTCATAACCATATCTGTGTTGATGTCTGCAAGATCAATCAAGGAGTTCATTTCAGCTGATGCGATGAATCACGCTTTACTTGCTATACGTAACGATTTGTTGTTGTATACGTCCGTAGTAAGGGTCGTCACCAACAACAGGGCGAAGCTCAGAGCTACGCAGGAAACGGCCTTTTAATAGATCATATTCTTGACGTAATCTATACATCATTCTTCCCAAGATCTACTAATCTGCCTTCACAAACAACCTAACCATCGGACTTTCCGAAGGTGTTAGATAGCATCTTCTTTCATTCACGCCCGCATTGTTTCCAGTTCATAAATTTTTACTGAGAAGAGCTACTAATGAGCAAATTATTTTCTTCATTTTTTGATATAAGCATTTTCTTGATGAAACATGTCAGCCGCCGCAACAGCTATAAGATTTTTGTTTCCAAGGGTATCACGTGTTTTTGCAATTAGTTTCGGGATTCAATATTACGGCGTGTAAACACTGTCCAATGAAAATAGTGTCTGAAGTCGCAAAGTGATGTGTGAACAAGGATAATATTATTACTGAAGAAAGAAGACAATGAAAACTATTTTTCTTTTTAGGGCATTCCACTTCTCACAAAAATGCTGTTTCTAGCAATGATCGTTTTTGGATTGAAAAAAGTAAATGTCAGTATTTTTAATATCTTCCAGCATTCTGATTTGATGCAGAGCGTGCAGCAAGTGGTCAGGAAATATCAAAATAAAAAACTTTATAAATATCTGTCACAAAACTTTGTTTTATTCGTTATGTCCGTAGCAGTAGCCACTACTTTCATATGTTGAGTTGTCGCTGCAGTTTCACAACATACATTTTGTCAGTGTGCATTTTAGGGTATCATTCCATGCGTTTTTGCATCGTGATTTATATTTTGCGGTTTTTACTGTTGAGTAAGGCACGAATAATTAAGTCAACAAATATATTTTAGGCTACTATTGAAAATGAACATTAAATTATTTTCTGGTTTTCACTCCACAAACAGGAAAGAGGAACATTGTAATCTCGTTTGGTCAATTCGAAGGCTGGGATACCTTAGTAGCAACAGATTTGGAAGGTTAAGTTCACCTTTCAATTTTGAAAAAGGAGCAAAAACTGTACCGAAAGGTTGTACACCGAAAGGTCATCAACCCGTTCATATAACGCTTTACGTTGTTGAATTGACCTGTTTAAGCAATATCTCGTTGTACAAAGTAACTGTCGATTTAATCTGAATATTAATTTGACGATATTGCGGTTACAGATATTGAAAGATTGATAAGTCACATAACCAGTTGCTGTTGCCCATATCTTGTTGCGTTGAAGCCTCGTGAACTTGGTTCGTGTGCGTGACCGCTGTTTGCACTTTGTACTGTTCAGGTTTGCTAGATTCACTTGAGGCTTCAGGTGATGACGTAGCGTACGTTGGGCCATCATCGCGGTTGCTTGGTGCGTTGTTCCGCTTGATTACTTTTGCCGCATATTCATGCTTGTAGAGACGCTTATCGTGGGTTTCGGGCGTTTTTATGTCAACGAATGAACAGCGATTTTGATTTATGCCCCTTGTTCAAGAAAGTAAAATTTGTATACACCATATTTGTAACAACTACTAGCTTTACATGTATTCATTAGTTTTGACTTTCTCCTAACTACAAAAGACCGCTGCATTAAGTTGTTTGATACCGTAGGTCAGTGATGATATTCACTTGACGAATTTGTTTCGAGACTATCAGTTGACGTCTTTGAGCTGTGATTGACCTCTCTTTACACTGAATCGTTTTGCTGAACTCTTACAGCACATCAGCGTTATATTTTTGTGTCTCGACCAACAACAAAAGCACATGTATCACAACGAAAGAGATAAACTTCAGTTTGTGCTTCATGCAGTTGTGACGCAATTGTGACGCACACAATTTGTGACGCATTCCAGTAATCCCTATTCATCAAAACGTACGCCATTATTTCATGTAATTCATTAAACTCTGTAAGGGGAATTGGCAGTGAATCTTCAACCAAATTCCTTACCTTACGTTTATGACGATATGTGGCTCTGTATCTCCGAAACCTGATTGCAGGGAACTTCCCCTAAAGGATTACGTTCAGGTGTGTACGAAACCCAGCGCTTAATTTCGATATGTCAAGACACAGACCTGGGCACAATTCTGTACCTTATTGTAAAAGTGTCATAACTGTTATTTTCTGTGGGGTGCCAGCTTCATTACAGAATAGGTCATCTCACCACTGTATCATAAAATGTATCTTAGCTGCTGTTTTATCATCAATGTGTCTTTTACCACCGGTCACGAAATCCTGCTTATCTTTTTGTGAAAAACTTTTTTTTGCTTTTCTTGCAGTAAACAATCTAAGCGGAGCGTCATCACGTTTGTAAAACGTGGTTGGTATTTTCGATAAACTCTATAAAGACCGAAATTGCTTCGTGTCATTGATTGAACTTTCGCAAAAGGAAGCACAACCAGTAATCGGTCAAGGACCGACCTGCATTACACGCGACTCACTTTCTGTTGTGGTTGATGTGTTGACAGATCAGCATCCGCACCTCAGTAATAATAAACAATAGCTCTTGAATCATGCAATTGCCTGATTTCAACAATTATCGGGCGTTGGCACATGTCTTACTTATGTACTTCTTTCACAAAACAACTTCGTCACTTCTGTCATTTTTGAATGACGTCGTGGCACAGGACGTTTTTTTAACCAACTCAGCACGTAAAATGTACTCGGAATTTCTTTTTTTAAAGTAACTGCTTTCAGTAAACTTTGCAATGCATGAAATCATTGAGAAGTAATAAGCTTTGTGGGAAAGGCAAGAAAGCGGACAAGGTTGTCTTTGCTTTAGTAAGAGGAACACTCAACTAAAGCAAACCAGTTACCGGCGAAAATATTTAAACAATAATCTCATGTGGATCAAGTATAGCTCGGAATGTTAATATCATTTTGTTTAAATACGTTTACTTTCTGCCTGAAACCTGGTTGAGAATTTACTGCTCAAAAAGGAAGTGACTGGCTATGTGACTTATCAATGCTTTTCTAAAACTTGTTTTCAGTAAATTACTTTAACTTTGATTGCAGATTACTAAAACGTACCTTAATTTTGGGAAGACAAACATACTGGTTACAATGTCACATTTCAGCGTTAGTCAAGTTACTCTGTGCTTATGAAGGCGTAGAACTTACCCGAGAAAAAAATTTTACAGCGGTTTAACCACTTTTCTTTGCAATCGTCAGCAGAATAAACATGTGTCACAATATAGCGCTCAATTTAGTTTTCTCTACTTATTTTTGTCAAGCAAAGTCGAAGCAAAGCTGTTATTTTGAATGAAATGCCAGTCAAATGGCCACTAAATTAAAGGCGTACGTATTTTCAAGGTCACACCAACCACGATTAACTCGGAAAAAGCACGTTTCTGTTGCTTTCCTGGAAATGGCCCGAGCTTGCCTGACGACTGCAGTACAGAGAAAACAATTCTGATAGACGCCACCTTAGCGCAGCACTCAAAGTCAACGGAGATGGTCGCGAGTCACAAAGCTACTCTCCGCGCATGTGGCAAGATGCGTGCAATCGCGACCCTCTGCCGGCAGACGATAAGCCGTCGTTGCGAAAACACGACCGCAACATGTTCTTGGAAAAACTAATTCACTACAAGTTTATGTCTTCCACTAAACGACGTCAAAACCCGTTGGAGCTTCAAGAGCTGTCGCTCGCTGCTGGTAAAAAATGAATTCTGCTGCATGCTCGTCACTTTCTTGCGGTGTGCTTGAAAGTAATGGATTATTTTTGCAAGAAAACTTAACGTGAGTGCTGACAGACCTGCAGGAAGAAAAATCTATCAATCTGCTCAATTCCAATCTTTCTTGGAAATACTCTAGTTACTCATGCGTCGTGGAAGTCGCTCAGATTAATTTTCTTTTTGTACACATGACTCCACATGATGGGTAATTTCAGCATGGGCAACAAGTAACTGCACTCGTCGAGTGTACGTAATACAAGCTATTTTCGGATCCAAGAATGCAGTTTAATTTGCTAACATCTGCACTTGCGGAGATGACGTGCCTATTACAAGGACAACCGGTAATAAAATTTCATTGATACGAACGTAAAAACCCAGTAATTTAAACTCAGTGTTTCAAGAAGATGTATGTTGTTTGTTCCGATCATGTCGTGATCGATAATGAACTACAGCAAATTGAATTAATTAAAACGTCGGGTTAATGTTTCATATTCAGAGGCTCTCTGGCGCTTGACGCAATTCATTCCGAAAATCATAGCTCACTCAAAAAGAATGTGAAAGGTGCTTTGGAATCAGTGCTGTGATGTCTTAACATTTTTACATACAGCCGTGATGATTGCGATTAGACTTAACAAACAAAATACACGCCATACACAGAAGCAATATGTGGAATTGAAGTTGATTGAATTGAAACTTACGTTTTTGTCTTATGTATACAACCAATATCTGAAGATCTGCTGCTTTCAGCGTCAGTCGGTAACAGCTCTTGCAAATGCCTGCTCTCTGTAGGTGATTATGCCCTTCAGACAGATAAAACGTTGATTTTTGCAAAGCAAAAATATCTCCAAAAACTTCCACCATTGCTATCTGTGGAATTGAACGAAAACTACAAAGTATGTTTAGATTTAGTTTAAAACTGTCAGTTAAAAGAAACGTTCCGTCACTGTAAACTGGATACAGTAAAAAATGACTTACAGTTACGAGATGCCAAAGAATGTTAGTAGCAACAGTAGTCGCGAAAAGTAGGAGCTTTATTAAATGCAAACCTGAGTAGATACGCATTGTTATCCACTAAGAGCTGTCAAAGATTTATTTCCAACGTCTTTCGTGTTAAGCATTGTAGCAAAGGAATTGAGTTGCTGCTGTCACAAGGCAATCTGCGATGAGTGATCTTTGCATTGTCCACTGAAAACTCTTATGCCTGCAATTCTGATAAATTATATTCGTGCTTTGTCCCAGGTGCATTTGGCCTCTGATTATTGAGTGCTACTGGTTCTAGCAAGCTTTGAAAACAAGTTTCGCTGTGCAAAACGCTGAAACAGGTTTTAAAACGATAAAGTCTTAAATTAGTTTTAAAGAGGTAAAGGCAATGAATGCATATTTAACAATAGCTGAAAAGAACATCCTGAAAATGACTCGTTTCACTGTCAGTAAACTTCAGTACATAACGAAACGCTGAAACATCGCTGGTCGACGAAATCTTCTACGAACTTTCGTGCCAACTAGCTGGAGCAGACAAAAGCATACTGTACTTCGTTAGGAGATGTCAGATCAAAGCGTCTTTGCAACTTGTATACTTTTGCAGTCGGTTTAATTTTCTATTCGCATAAATAAATCACGCATTGTAATCGATCGAGTAGTTCAATGACCGACCGTTTGCAAAAATGGAAAGTGCTTTACTCTAACTAGACCACTGGTTCTTAAACTGGGATAAATTTACCCCTCTGGGTAAATTTTATCTTCCACGGGGGTAAATTTACTCAACCACAAATTGCAGCAAATGTAAATTTTTATAAATCATTCTGACTGTAAGTGTTTGTTAAATTCGTATTTTTAAGAAATTAGCACCACTGAGCGTATTGGGGGTAAATCTGGTTATATTGTTTGATAACAGGGTATAAGATATGTAAAAAAGGTTAAGAACCACTGAACTAGACCTAAGGCACGCCTGAAAATGCTTGGCGGAATACGTGACCGCAGTTCCAACTCCCATGGCGCGCATGTCATATCGCTGGACGTCGTGGTTTTTCTCAAAGCTTTGTACATAAACAACCGGAGGCGATCCGATATTCAGCAATGAAGCCGAGAAAGAAACGTGAGATGTAGTTTTTGCGGGTGTGGAGATCGTAGACAAAATGGCGGCGCTATTCTGGTGTTTTTTGTTGCAATATCTCTGCGGTGGTATGCCCTCAGAAAACCACAGTAGACTGGATTGCTGCTGACAAGTAAAGATGTTGCTGTTCTCAACATGGAGAAGGGGCAACATGTGCTCTAACATATTATCTTGATTGATTGGTAGTTAGCCGTATGCTTGACATTCTCTGAGCTGTACTTGCTGTTGTTTCAAATAACCATCGCCAATGCGGGAAACTCACGAAGCAAAGAAGAACGACAGTGTTTTGGATTTTCGTTCGAAATGGTCTGGTGCTGCCAATTTTTTTAAATGTTTTTTTCAAAGATTTTTTGTATTCTCTGAAACCCTTGCAAACCCAAGCATAGCCGACACTGGATATATTCGGTACTTACTTAAATACATTGTTCAGTTCAGTTTCGTTGTACTCGGTTTTGCACTCCTTTCGGTGTGATCTGTGGCCACCTTCGCTTGCTTGCGTCGTGGGCCACGCGGCTGCTTTTGCAGTGATTGCTGCATTGATGGCGAGTCAATGTCAGCATCGTGCTTGAACGGTTTCCTTGCACACACCCAACAACGCCGAGCACAAGTTGTACAAGCCGCAAGTGCCGTTTCAAGTCTTCGGTATGTCCGTCCGGGAATCGAACCCATCGGCGCGTGCTAAGTCAATTGTACCACTTAACCGGTTAAATACATTGTCCCTACCTGAATATAAAAAATTTTAAATGTGGAAAGAATTCGTCAATTTGATAATTTATTTATAACAGCAGGGCTTACACAAAGTAAAATTCCCGGCGAAAGCTTACTCACTTCGATAACGTTCACTGAAAACCACCAGGTAAAAAGTTGAAACGCAATAAGCTATTATATTGCAGAATGGTTTCGAATATCGTGAACCTCCATTTATTGAGATTAATAGTGAAGTTGATGGCAGAAAAGACAAGGTGGAAAGAGTAAGGCCTATGGCTTGCAGTATCTTATTATGAAGGTGGTTGCCGATCTTCATCGGGGTGTTGAGAAGCTTAAGCGCCCCCATCATTAAAGGAGTGACATGTCGCCAATGACAGTGCACAGAAATTTTCCATTTATGCTCATTAATCAAAACAAATCGAAAACACCACAAAGCGTAGGGCATCCACCTGTTTTTTATTTCACAGTGCTATGTACAGCACTGTATGAGTGCAATATATGCTTAGAAATCACTACTCGTGGTTATATTAAAAACAAGCCAATGTTGTGTCGTGTTGGTGGACTCAATTTGTTTATATTTCCTCAGAAATAAACATTTCCTAAAGACTATAACCAAAAACGCAAGCACATTAGCACATACTCCCAAACGTCAAATCAGATGCATTTTGGTGTAAGCAAGTTTTGTTTGCACCTACAAATATTCGTGTTCTTAGACTTCTGCACATAACCAATTGTGTGACGCACTGCTAGTTTAATAGAAAAAAGATCAATTCAGATGCAAAAACCATTTACTATAAGATCTTGCTTGATTCAACACTTTTAATCGCTTTTCGTCCAAGTCGTGAAACAGGCCTTTTGCTTCAAGTGCAAAAAAGTCTATTTAAATCGCTATAATTAGAAATACAATTTATTGACCCGTTTAGGCAAGTCTCGGTTTCGAAAACTCACCTCTCGTCTTGTTTTTGAGCTTTTCCCATCAAGATATCTCTGAGGAAGAGTTTTAATTTTGACGCTTTGTATAGGAACGAAGAGTTAACGTAAAGAAAAACACTGCACAATTTATTTAAGCTATCTTAACTAACGTCACGAAGTACAAAATTAGCAAAACGAGCTTCTAAATCCATTGCAATTCGCTTTATCAAAATGCCAGTTTCACCCTTCCTTACGGAAGCATCATCTGTGTCACAATTGCGGCAGAGCATCACAATATCAAACTTGCTGTAAACCTTCTCAACGTAAGGAAAATTTTCAGCTTAATTTGCTTAATTTAACAGTAAATTTTGTTATTCCTGCAATACTTACGACTCATCAATTGCTTTTCAGCCGCATTATCTAAACTTACCGTAACGGTGATCACGCCATCTTTACGTCAGCCAGTGCAGGTTCCTTTTGTCACGTACAATGTCTGCATCGATTTTCAGTCAACATATTCAATAAACATATTTGAAAGCGGTTCAGGATAAATATTTCTGTTCTTAAGACCTGTAGTCTATAAATATGTTCAGCTAATTGTTTAGCTACATCACTGGCATTGTCAAGACGGCAGCAGTCTTTCACAGCGCCAGGGAAATGTTCCGTAGAAGATTTCAGTTTATGTCAATAAAGGTAGGATTATTAACGTTACAGTCAGTAGCAGATAGCGTTGTCATGATCGGTTCGAGGTCATTTACCTAACTCTTGTGCTCGGTGTACCAGCTGCTTTTCCGCACACATTGCTATGAACTGCGATCAACATTTCTGCAAACGACGCAGTAGCAACAAATTTGCGTGTGGACTTGTTTGACCAGTCGAGGTGGAGGTACGAAATATTTTCCTTCCAAATTCATGCGCTTAAAGGGAAACATGACAAGCTTATATTTGTGCAGAATGAGCAAGGGTTATAAGATTGCAATATGACGATACACGTTGGAAGAAGTGGTCATCAAACAGCCATTTGTAAAAGTGATCTCAGATGCCGTCACGCACGTCAAGAGTGATTTGTAATCATGATATCAGATCAACAAGTAGTATTCAAACAGCGCGTTAACTGGCTTTAGTTTACTGACAACCTGTTTACGTCTGACAAGGTTAGCCACCCGGAAAGCTACTGACTAACAAAGCCAAAGCGCGCCAACCCATAAGTGAACAGTGTCAACCACTCTGATAAGGCCAAGATTCACAGCGTTATCAGAGTAGCGGCATTGAGCTTGGCCCACGAAAGACATAGACCAGGGGTTCTAAACCTTTTTTCCGTTTACCCCTTGCCAGCTTCCTAACATAAAATTTACCCCCTGTTTTTTGTTTACTCACTATCGCTGTAGAAAAATGTACAACAGCATCATTAAATTTACCCCAGGATAGATAAAATTTACCCCCAGGATTAGTAAAATTTACCCCCGGTTGGGAAGCCCTGACATAGACCAACAACCAGTAGGCAGTTGGCACATACCGTTTGCACTATCGTGACTTGTTAAATAAATATTTCAAAAGAGCTGCTCTAAACAGTATTTAGATGCACTAAGTTAAATTTATTATGCCAATGTCATGCATATTTCACCTCGCATTTACAAGTAACCGAAATGAATTTCCTACAACTAACTATCCTGGCTGTTTCAGGCCCGTAGCCAATTTTCAAGTTTCTGGGGTAAAAAGACATATTTAGGAGGTAAAGATTTTTTTTTTTATTACACGTTTCTGTTTTTATTAAATAAATCCAAAAAACTTTTTCCGGGCACAACAAAATTTTGGGGGGCACAAAAATGTNGGGGATGCACTTCCCCCCAAATGCCACCCAGTGGCTACGGGCCTGCGATGTGTGGGTGAGTATTCACACGAAACAGCAAATCCATTGTCGGTCATTTTACAGTAAAATCGGCTGATAAATCTTGTATTCAACGTTTTCATTACCATATATAGTATTCCAAATGTGTTTCCTGGTAAGGTGGCAATTTGGTGAGGATTTTTGCCACCGCGGGGCTCGAATCAATCAGAATGCACGTTTCTTTCCTGTACAGCAGCAGTATCAAGGCTATACTGTTGCAGTTTCAAGCTTCAGCTTTATAAAATATTGCTGAAAGATATCGCTATGCAGCAAGTGGCCAAAGGCTATATACAAAATGTTGCTGAGGACTCACCAAAGGGTAAAAGACAATGGCACGATTATTTACGTTGGCTATGCATGCCACGGCCTTTTTTGCTTTTATCAGCTATTTACAACAATGGTCGACACAGACCGGGCCGCAGCCCGGCGCCGGTCGGTGAGGAATTTGCCACCGGGCCGCGGATTTCTGATGATTTATGAGCTGTAATACGTTTCCATCACCTATCATTCGTTATGTTATTGAGGGTCTGTCCACAAAATAATTCCAGGCTAAAATCAGTCCGCAGTGCAAAAAAATTTGCCAACCCTGATTTACATTACTTTATCTGACAGCTGTGAGTATTTTTTCTGGTCTTAATTTTACCGTCAACATCAACAAGAGAAACAGGTTGTCGGCGATGGATGTGCCTGGAACTGCTCGAATATGAAATGAATCATCATTTCATTTTTTTCGCTTCAAATACTGGTCATTTTTAACGTTCAGTCAAGTTCTAGAAGCAAAATTTGGTTGCAAAGTACGAACGAAAGCTTCATGAAAAAATGCATGATTGAAATATTTCTAGAACATTTGGTCAAACTGTGGAAAATTTTTAAACTCATAATCAAAAGGTTATGTGGATTAAACATTTTCCACAGTTTGACCAAACTTTTCCATAGTATGACCAAATTAGAAATGGCTTATTTTTGTTTAAACAGCCTTTGACTGTCCTTGAACACTGTTCTTAACAAAAGATATCTTCTTACTGCGCTTGTATTTCCGAGGTACTTACTTATAAAATCTTGCATACACCTTAAGCAAAACTAGCAACCAGGATATTCGCATTCACCGTAGAAAAATGGGTACAAATTGAGAATACCCATTTTGTTAGATTAGAAACTGGTAACTACTAATAAACCAACAACAGCTTCAATTATCATGCCAATTACTTTAAAAAACTTTTCGGAAAGTTTAAATCGAAAAAATTGATGTCAACCAGTAGATTCTACAGTTTAAGCGCTTCTGTGAAGCAATGAAGTTTTCTACCTTTCAACGTTTCTTTTTTGAGACGTTTTGAAATGTTCTCAAGTAAGCAGCTGAATGTCCCAATACTATTTCTTGAATGGTCCTTCACAGATTGCGACTTCGCAATCAACAGACTGTAACAAAGTAAAGTTTACACACTAGAACAGATAGAGCATGGAATACATGAATGCATAAAAGTTAAATAATTTGGACAAGTTGGACATACTCACTTATTAAAAAACGGGAAGTTCACCAGTACACAAGGGTGAACGCAAGGGGTTTTTGGAGTTAAAGCCTCCCGTTGAGTTTGATATATTGCAAAACTTTATTACCTGTGCAAAGGAGATTAATTGTTTCAGTATACTTTTTGCTTGTTAATTTGTCGACTTAATGCAAATACCACGGACTGAATTTGCATGCAAATTTCAAGGGACATTGCAAATGGGCCAAAAAGTAATACTTAGGTATTGGTGGGAATCTGGGTTATCGTCTTCATCCAGGAAACATCTCACCACTTTTAGCAGACCTTTCGTCCACGGCACCTATTCAAGGTTGTGTTCCGCGATAGTACACTCTATCCGAATCATTTGCCTTTAGTTTGTCTGCTGTGGTTGATTAGCGCATGTGCTGGCCGCATTGGCTAATGGCTACATTACCAATTTCTGTAGCATGATAGAAGTGTTGTGCGAGCTCAGAAACAGCAGGTTTTAACATATAAGCATTCAGGCATTTCTTAATGCCTAAGCAAGGAAAAGGAAAAATAAAAGTTTACTAGATTTTTATACATAACAAGAAAACGAAAGAAGTTTTCTTGCATATTTTATGCGCATTATCAATTCTTGTGTAGTTCAGCAAGATTCGATGGTGCAAACAGGGGTGTGCGCCATCCAGTCCAGCCGCACATGTTCTATGCTCGACTGCTCTTATTCGGCTACACATGAGCGCAGCCTGATTTTGCATCTGTAAATTGCTCTGACGTAGTGATGAGTGTGTTTCACTCCTCTTTTTTAACGCGCAGCCTGATATTTTTGCAGTTGTGAACTGCTGTGTTGTAGCGTTGAGTGTATTTCCTCCGATATCCCAACTTAAAGCGCTGATAACTCATATTCAGTGCAATGGCACATAAAATAAGGAGAGTGCGTGTAGAAGAATATGCATATTGTGTCAAGAAACTTCGCCAAAACGTTGTTTTGGAAACATGAATATGACGTCAAATTGTGACGTCGCAAACAGCGCACACCAAATACAAATGACCACCATATGCCACTGAATGATGCCCCTATGAAAATTTTCTGCGTACGCCACTGCCACTACACAAGGATTTCTTAGTGAGTTTCCCTCTGACGTGTGCGCAGTTACACCAGCTGTATCACATGTAATTTCAGGATCAAGTTTGCAAGACCAAAATGTAAAGTGTTGCAATGCGAAGTAACAGAGTCTTATGTTGATGATGTCACTGATATTAAAAGTAAATAGCACATGAGTTATCAAAAATGCTGTGCGCGAACAATAACCCTTCTACACAAAGAACATTCCGGCAACGGCGCTAAAACCATTTTCGGCGATTTGTTGCGAATAGATGTTATCCCTCCTGATAAAATCTTGCTTTTCAAAGTTGTTTTTATATTTCAGCTGGCGACGAAAAATTACAACGAAATGCTTGGCTTTCCTATTCAGATGCCTTCGCTATCAAACCGACTTAGAGACTTCGATGCCACTTACGATTGGGCCAAATTTATTTCTCCTTGGTCGTTCCATGAAGTGTGCGAGAACTGCCTAGTCAGTGTTAGTAATTAAGACCAAATATTTAGAGTACCCACGATCAAAAATCACGGGTTTTTTGAAGAGAAACAGTAGTTCATGTGCAAGAAAAAAACGCGGTCATATCTCTGACAGAGGAATGCCTGTCGAAGACACGAACTTTTCCGACATTCGCATAGCGAGCACTTAAACTGCTCTGAAATTTATAAGCTAAGTTTGCAAGATTTTTGTCTTTACATTTGCTACATCATGAGCCTCCAATTTAATCGCACCACGTCATGCGCTATGAGGAAGACCGGGTATTACAATAAGGGCTTAACAATAAGACAATCACAAAACTATGTGATGGTCAAGTCGTGTGGAGTTGCCTCGAACAGCAATTGGGAGCAACCAGGAGTGTCAGCAGCGCAATCCCACTGAAACACACAACAGAACATACACGATCATTTTTGTAGCTTTGATGTAAAAATGGATTACAAACAGCGATGTGGCGGTGTTTTGCAATACCCCTTTTCCTTCAATTAATCATCAATAAGCAAGATTTGTTTATTTTTTTAGGAATCTGAGATATTGGTAAATTGTTTATAATGTAAAATCTAAAAGCGGTAAATCGTGACATGAAAGTATCCCGGCTAAAGACTTTCTCAATACTATTTCTTCTATAGATCTTTGCAAAGCTCAGTGGAGGAGTACCTGATTAATGAGAGAAGCATTAAGATAGCAAATCATTTACATATATTTAGTGAAGCTCAAGATTTTAAAAGACTTTGTTTTTGCAATAGTTCCTGTGCATTTGGTAATGGCAGTTATTCACAAATTTGATTACAGTGGAATACGTACGTTTACGGAGAGTGGAGATGAGAGAGGTCTGTATAATGCTGTGTGGGTCACACAAGAATGCAATTTGTGTGACTGAATAGCACAACAGGAAGAATTTTCCATTTTTTGTTTTCATTTTTGCGGTAGTTACAAAATCATCGTATTTGCAGCAGTTGCTGACAAATCACTTCTTTATTAAAATTATAATTTATTGAATCAATTTAAAATAACTACCCGCAATCAATAAAAACCTTGTGTACCTCTTTCGCAAATTACCATTGCGCTATTTGCCAAGATTTTGTCAGCAACTATACATTCCATCATAACCTTGGTGACTGCATATGCATATATCCTAGTAGACTAAATTGATTTTGAGATGGTATTCATCGTGTTTTAAATCAAGCGCCTGTCCAAATGGTACATTTAAATGAACTTAAATTACGATTTGATTCAACTGCTCTATTTGTGAAGAAAACAGTAGTTGTGCGGAGTTCACTCCCTACGAAAAAAGGCCTTCGTAGTTTAAAGTTGTATTTTGACATTAAAAACTCTGAATCTCCCTAAAAAACGACTTTGAGGATACCACGAAAAATTGCACAATGTTGAGACAGCGGATTGTCCTTTTGCTTCAAACCTTCAATTGTTGTCCTAGAAAAGGATATTTCACGAGCAAAACAGTTTTCCTGCGCAGTCAGATGTACAGTATTGCCTATTCACGTATTGTAGGTGCAAGTGAAAACTTATCCTTTCACGCTAAAAAATCAGTTATTGTGCATATTATCCGGTGTATGCATTTCGCTTATCATACAAACATCCTCAACTGAACTGTTCACAATTACTTCCACTTTACTCTTAACAAGATAAACAAATGTGTTCATCTGCCTTGAAGTGTCTTGAGTTTGGAATTGGATGCGTAAGAAAGTGATGTGCTCTTTGGAAATCCGATCATGGCCATCTAGTCTAGCATAAACAAACTATAGAACATAAACCATAAAACGGAAGGAATATCCTTTAAAGGTATAAACTATAAAACACAAAATATAAACTATGAAAAGGAAGAAAAATCACTTTTTGCCTAAGAATGTGACTTTGACAAGCCGAGACAGCTACCATGACGCGCATATCGGGTTATAGTCTGTATAAAAGAACCCCAGACAGACTTTCCTAACACTGCTGAGGGGTTAAGAAGTTGTTTTCTTTCTTGCAATATTTGAATCTTAGTTTCGGCTCAACCAGCAGTTCCACATTCCTGACTTGCTTTCTTTGCAGCTGTTTGACAGAGTTAAAATCTGACAATAAGAAGTGATCATGCATGATTGTTCAATTTATGTGTTCACAATGCAAAATGATGGTTAGCTTTACTTTCTCACTTCAAATACTTGCTGTAATTGTCTCTGTTGTGCTAAGTTCAGACTAGTGTTCTCAAAATTGATGAGTACGACTGCTTTTGTTTGCTTTTGTTTGTTTGGTTACCTGGGGAAGAAACATTTGAACAGTGATGACTATTTGTTGTTCACCAAGTTTGTTTTGATTCCTTGCGTAAAAAATATGTGTCTTTCACTTTTGTTGGTACAGCAGCTCTAGANAAAATTGCTTACAGNTTAGCCCTCAAACGCCTAAGCTGATCGGCACTCATTATTACTTAACTGGGTCGCTAGCGACCCAAAGGAATTTTTCTCTAGCAACACACACACACTAAACAGTGGTAGTGTGTGGGTCACTAGAAACTCACCCTGGTTCTGAATAAAAGTTTAATTGTACGGTTGGAGTTAGAAATATCAACATTTCGTGTTTATCCAAACAACACTCACAAGCAACTTGAGCAATACTTGCAGAGAGACAGTAGTGCGCCAAGTAGCATGGGACTGAAGTGTTTCTGACTATTAGTTCGGGTCAATAACGAATCTTTCAGGCGTTAATGCATGAGTTAAATGCATGGCTAACTTGTTAAAATATGACCAACTTTGAAAATCTTGGAGAAAGAAGTTCATAGGTAAGGCCGGAGTAAGCCATCCTAGCGGCGTAGGCAAGACCGTTTTCAGTGTCCCACATAGCTAACAGAAATGTTCTGAATCTGATGACATAAACCTTTTTGCAAAATTGCCTACTGACGGTCTTTGGTATATCTAAACAAATACAATCTCTCTAGGCAAGGTCCATACCAGCACCCCTCGTCCGAATAGGTCCTATGGATCCTTTTCCGTTGTACATATTGCGTAGGTAAGGACGATTTTTTACGCGAAGCTAATTTACTAGATGGATCACCAAGTTCATAATTTATAACAGGCAATGCAGCAGTGGTTTTCAACCTTGGGGTTGCGACCCCAGAGGGTTCGTGAACGATTTTTGGAGGGTTCGCGAGTAGATATTTTGCATACGCTACTGCATTACATTTGCTTTATTCGAATTTTAGATGGGGTTCTTCGGTTAGAGTGGGGTTACTATAATGGGCCGCAGTACAAAAATGATTGTAAACCACTGCCTTACAGCGTACAGTTTTCTTGAAAACAAAAACCTCAAAACTTTGTTACATGCTCATTGTCGGTGTCAATGTAACAATCGACGAAGTTCCACATGCACAACAAACCTCTGATGTTCGCGAACGCCACCATGTTGGTTACAGTGCGTATCAGCTGGATTCTGTTTGGTAAAAATAAATTAAGGTGGTGCGTCCTATAATCTAAATCCGTGATTCTCAGCGTGGTCCATTTCTAGTGGTCCACAGAGGGTTCCATAAACCCTTTATGAAACGTTCTTGAGAATTGTAACCTTTACTGTACAATAAATTATCTAATACCATTATTTAGGTTCTTGCGTTTGTAGCTTTATGTTTGCATAGCAAAGTGGTATATCGGATATTTTTTGAAAAGCCGGTCCATGGGCCAAAACAGATTTGAGGACAACGTTGCTGATCGAAATCTTGCTGATTTGATTACGCTACTAACGCCAATAATGTTGGCGTTTCGATACCGCTTCCTAACCTGATTACGCTGGATGACTGAAACGTTAGTGAAGACATCGACATAAACCTACTCCGGTGAAAGCGGGCGAAACCAGGAAAAATAAAGAAATGAAACTAGATGGTGACCTTAAAATTTTGCAGTGGACTTGATAAAGTATGGTCTACAGGACATGCCTTGCTGGCCTTGACAGCACGCCAGATCCATTCAAACGCCCACCTCTCCTATAAAAAGATCTTTATTCTACATGTAATCACGTTGTACATTACGGAAATAAGGACGTTTGTTGTACATTAGAAAAGTTTATCAGATGAGTAAAATGTAGACGAAATTGCGACAAAGCTTACCTAGTATATGAGAAATTGAAATTAATAAGAAATATGTTAACCTCGTGCAGCAAATCTAAAATAGTGAAGTACAGTACTTCTATCTTTTCATAAACTGGGTGAAGAAGGTGTGTTACATTCACTTCATCATGTTCATTCACTTTTTTCGGTGTACGTTCGTCACTTTCTGAACCACGCAGTTGCATTTTTGGTCCATTGTTGGCGCTCCTTTGGCCCAGCTTCCTAGGCATCCGCCCAGTTCGCCTAATGGTAGCGCCGGCACTGTTCATAGGTAGTATTTTGATTTCTTGTTTTCTTGAAAACAAGATTGAAAAACACACATGTATGCTTTTACAACATATTGTTCTTATAATTAATGTCTTTCTCAATCAGCGACATTATTTACAGAAGCTTTTATATTTAAGTGTATTGCTAATGGCAACTCTTGTCATGAGAGAATGTATTTCAAAGGATTTTAACACAATCTAAAATCTTGTACTGTAGGTGTAAAGGTAAATGCTTTTGAAGTTTTAGCATTGAATTGTCATGACAAGGAACTCTGTAGCAGCAAATCTTTTGAATTTCTATTGGTAAAGAAATTCATGTTCTATTTCAACATGCATTGCAATTCGGACAAGTGGTAAAGTGTCTCGAGAACGCGCCACTAAACCTAGGACGGGTTCGATTCCCGGGTCCGGTCACATCGAAGACTTGAAAAACGGTGTTAGCGGGCTGTCTATCCTCGTGCAAACGGTGTTTGCGGGCTGTCTATCCTCGTGCTCCGCGTTAATTGGTTTAAGGAAAAGATTCACGCAATGTGCTGCCATTGTACTTGCCACCAATGCAACATTTGCAAGGCAGGCATTGACTTGCCACCAATGCAACATTCACTACGACCGTAGTCGCGTGTTACCTGTGTGAGCAAGCGGAGATTGGCGCCGCAGACCACTCGTGAAACTCCAGCAGCACAAAGCGAGTTTAGTGAAACTGAGCTTGCCAAATGCTTATATTTTATATCCTCTTTGTCACAAAGCGTTAACTGAATTTCATGTCTTTCTGCAGAACGACGTGGATTAACTGTTGCGAATATAACACTTGCTGTCGTGTTGGTCTGATTGTTTTCCAAAATATCTCATACATTTTCTTGTCGTCTCCAACACAATCGAGTCAACTGCTTTTGCTTGGTTTGTGTCGATTCTTATATATTGGCTCAGTGTATCGTGCGCAACAGTCTAACAAACTGAGATTTCTTTATAAGCATCTCGTTTGTGAATGGTGTTGTTGTTTTTCTGTAATTGCTGCGTGGTGTTGTCAACGTGGGAAATGATTTGTTGGTTGCTTCGCGTTATTCACGTTAGGTAGGCAAGATATCTTAACGATCAGCTTCCTGCAGTGCTTGTCTCAAATGTTGTGGGAAAGTCGAACGATGTAATCACTTAATAACATGCTGCTTCCAGAATGTAGTGCACATTAACTGTCCATGCAGCGTGTGCGCATCGTTCGATGCAAAAGTGACGTGGACTTTTTTAAATACAGTCATTTCGTGATTGCACACTCTTACTGACAAAGGTTTTATAGTCAGGTAGTGTAATAATTTCAATTACGAAAGCAAGCTGAGGTTGCATTATAGACAACTGTGATTATCAGTGGCCTATCTAGAGACTGAAGAAAGTATGCATGGATTAATCCTCGCTGTTTCCAGCAACCAAAAGACCTATTGCCTAGGTTTTATGGTTTCACAGCTTCACATATATTCAAAAACTTTGCGAAACTCCACCATCGTCTCATATTCAGTTGTGAAGCATTTAAACATTAAAGAGGTGTTCCAAGCCATACACAAGATTATATCGCATATTTCATATATTTTGTTTTTATGATTTGATGGCAGCAGGCACTCACCGAAAAATTTTCAACTGTCGCTCAAAGACCGATTCGGATTCAGGTGGAGGCTGATATAGAAAATTGAAATACGTGAATTTTAATCATTAAATACAAAATGATTTCGTCTATTACAGTTAAAGTAAAGACTTGGTACAAATCATGAACAGAACAATGAGCCATCTGAGGAAAATTTATTTCGATGTGAAAACCACAGGATATTAAGCAAATAGACAGAAAGCGATAAAACTTTAATTGAAAAGAACACCAGTCAGCGTTTTCGAATCATTCAGTTCGAAGACACAGCTTTAAGACGTAACATGGTGTGTAATGTTTTACACAGAACAAGCAGTGTTTTACTTATTAACAGGGTATTTCAAAATTTTGTTTCATCAAAATTTGCTGTTGAAAAATTTCTTAGCAATGAATCGTTTGCAGCCACTTTCATCTGCGTCAACGTTGGCATTCAGATCTTAAAAGTATACGAGCAGTTTATTTTAACTGATCTTGACGCCAATCGCTCGGTTACTTTTACCCTGGAAAGAACAAAAAAGTCTAGTTTGCCCTTCTTCACCAACCGCCCAAGCATAATTTCATGAGAGCGAGCAGTGTCTTTTTTTGACCGAGACGCAAAAAAAGGTTAGCTTCCCGCAGCTATAAAGCGGCCGCGCTGCAACGAAGTTCACCGAGTCAGGGCACTGCGCCGGAAATGGAAGTTTGCGAGACGCTCGCTCATCTTGGGCATTAACTTGTTTTCTGGTATTTAAAAGCATCAGTAGCTTTGATCGATTTCTCGACATCGCTTATTAGGCGGTTCGAACAAGTCAGCAAACATTTAGACACTTACCCCAAGCTTTGTATATGATTAAGCAATGAAACGCTGAGAGGAAATTTTTGTTATGTTCGTGAAAAATGAAAGCTGGCCGACGACTCACTCCTTTATTGCGTTTCGTTTCACAGCAAGAAAATCTTAAACGTACAGTAAAGCAGTTTAAAAGCTCTTCTTTTCGCGAATCTGGCTGTCAGCATAGAGTGGTTTCATTTTTATGGAAGAAAAGCATTTTCAGCCAACCTTCAATTGGTGTGCCTAGTTTTTGCACGCAGTTGTCGATGGAATGCAATTCCTAAGGTTATTTTCATGCATTTGCAGAACGCAAGTAGTTGAAACTGAAACCGTTTCCTCGAAATCAAACCAACCTGCTGTTGCCTGCTATAACAACGACAAAGGTCATTTATCGGCCAACGCCGCAAGCTTACCAGTACGAAAAGGAAAAGTCTGCGACGACAACGAGAAAGTTTTCAAAGAAGAGAACAGCAATTGTGAAGAGGATTTTACCATGCCCGGCGTAGAAGTTTTAAACTGCCCAAAGCGTATCATGCGTGATTTAGCGGAGCCTGTTTTTGATGTCTGGACCTTAGACCGCGATTCGATGGTGGATCATATAGAGTGAGTAGCCTGATCTTTAAACTAAATTTAAATGCTGAAAATAAATTGATAAGCCCGTCAGCCTTTGCTGGTTTCTGTACGGGATAAAAATGTTCGTATATGAATCGTTTACAATTTGAGGTTTTTGTTTGTCACAACAGACACGTTTAGCCGCTACAGCTCATTACGCCACGCTTCGTATTAGTTCGTAAGTGTCGTGATTCACCAGGTTAGGCAATTGACATGCAAACTTGTATTTGTAACCAAAACCCCATAAAAATTGAAATGGACATCTCACAAATGCAACAAGTAGTTTGTGATTCACGGGTCATATAGTCTCTATTCGAATCGGGGTTTATGACCCGAAACCACAAGAAAGATCTGACGAGGTGGGCTAAATGCGGTCACACATTGTCTCGTCTTTCAACATCGAAAATTGCCAAAGAACTGTTGACTGAAAATAAGCACTGGCCGCGATTCTACACGTATAAGGGCATGCAGGTTGAGCTGATTAGATCGTTAAGACGACGCTCCATGGCAGATAACGCGACGTGAAAGACGCCTCAACACTGTAGGTCATGATGTGGTATTTACGAAGAGATGGATATAAAAAAAGAGCTTTGAGATGCCGAGTAGCTATAAGGCGGATGGCCACAGAAACGCAAGTGACGGTGCACTGTTATGTAGTGAGCATAAATATTAACGAATTAAAGCTTTATTATGCCCAGTTTGTTTAGCAACAAACACAAAAGTCGTATTACAGAAAACGCCTTTAAAACGCTGCTCCTTTACCTTAGAACAAGTCATGCTTTGCGACCAGGAAACGCACATTAATTTAGGTTCTGTTGGTCATAAACTGCATGCTTCCAACATTCATTTTAACCTGCCTTTCCGTTTTCAGGTACATGTACCACGACCTTGGAATAGTGCGAGCGTGGAGGATTCCGCGCGCAACTTTGCGAATGTTCCTTCTCGGGGTGCGTGAGAGATACCAAGACAACCCCTACCATAACTTCACGCACTGCTTTTGTGTTACTCAGGTAAGTTGCGTCAAAAACAACTAAGGCGAACACAGCAAAGTCTTGACGACATCATGAATTGTTTTACCAGATGAAAGTAGTGCAGTTTCTTGTTTAACGACTTTCCAGTAGACGTCTTAAAACATGAACTCCTTTTTGCCACAGATGGCGTACAGCATGCTTTGCAAGCTGCGTCTTCGCAATGCGATCTCGGTTGACCACATGGGCGCATTGCTGACAGCGGCTGTTTGTCACGATGTCGATCACCCAGGCCTCAACAATTCCTATCATTGCCATGCTCGGACGCCCCTGGCCATTCTATACAACTACAAAAGCATTCTTGGTAAGCACAAAATTACTCTACCTTTGGTCTTCGAAATGTGCAAGCATGACCCAAAATTGGACCTCGGAATGTTTTTTTAGTCAGATGTGCATTGCATGTGATGATTGCATCTCGTTTCAGAACAACACCATTTCGCGGTCACGTGCCGGATTTTGTCCAATAAAGAGCGGAACATTTTCCGGAACGTGAACAATCGGGACGAAGTTTTGACCAATGTGGGAGAGCTGATCTTGGCCACGGACTTAGCGCGACACAAAGACGTGATGGAAGCTTACTCCAGAAACTTGGCTGTTGGCTTCGACTTTAAAAATAGGTTAGTTTGAAGGTTTGTCCGAACATGACAACACTGTTTGTTGGACCGCTATAATGGAGAACGATAATAGATTAAAATTACATCACGCGTTCAAACATGACTGCATGCATCAAGTTACCTCAACATTTTCTTTCTGTATAGCTTGTTACACTGTCGCTGCACGTCAATAATTCGGCAGAGATTGCTTACATTGTACTGGCGCAAACAAGACGTAATACAACGAGCTATAATGACCTGTCAATATTGACGCATCGTGCGCAAACGTCAACTTATTTTTGTCGAAAATATTATTCAACTCTCGTCGCCTAAAGTCTCACATAGCTCTTCTGTGCCGTTCAACGCAAATGCACTGTTTGCGTTTTGTGTACTTTGAAGTACGGTTGGTGACTTAATCCTTGGCTGCCGGAAAAACAACGCCTCTTGTTTGTGCCGCAAAATGTCGAAAATAATTAGGGCACATGTGATTTTTCTCCCAACTGCACATTTCTGGTACAAAAAGCTTTAACCCGTCCGCGGCATTAGCAGCAGGGAAAACCCACAGAAAAACTTTTGTTTAAAATTGAACGGAATAAGTCGCAGCTGTTTGCAAAATGGAATTCTAAAATGATTTTTGGTCATTTCGGCAGTGATCATGTGATGAGCGTGCTGAAGATCATCATAAAATGTGCGGACGTTTCGAACGAAGTTCGTCCTGAAACTGTTGCAACACCTTGGGTCGACCGGCTTTTCGCAGAATATTCTGAGCAGAGTGCCCGCGAGAAAAGAGAGCGCCTTCCAGTCACGCAGTACATGGATCCAGATTTGGTGAGTTGGCATGTTAATTTAAACAGGCGTTTGCTTTGCTAGTTTTGATCCTCGATAACAGTAATGAAATATTTGCTGTATGCTTGTTCGAATCAAAATGAGATTTGTCCCACCTCTCCGTAAAAGTTTCAGGCTCCCAACAGTCTTTGCCGTTTGTGGTCGGCGACAGCAGCAGCAATTTTCCGGGAAACACCAACGAAAAAAGCGTTATATCAAATTTTTGTGCAACAGGTTCTTGACAGGCATAACAAACCTATCCAGGAGAACAAAACTTTGTGTTCTTTAGACGTTGAAATGTCACCATCGATGGTCTCAGAGTTTATATTTTTTACTTAAAACAACGCTTCAGATTTGCACAAACGCAGTGCTAATCCAAAAAAACTGCAATTCTTTTGATGTTCTTTGTTTCAAATTCGTTTCTTGATATTGCTGCTGTTCATATCTGACGCTTTGAAGGAGGCCTTGATACGTAGTGGAATCGGTCGGGTCTACCATTTATCGAAGTCAAGATCGCTTCGGGTGCGGATTTTCACAACAAAGGATTGTGTCGAAACGCTGGCTTGTAATCTTCACATGCAGCTTAATTTGATGAATCCACTGGCGCATGTACGCGTAGCAGCACGTCGCCTTTGGGTATCAAGCTATTCTTTACTAATCTTGATCTGTGGCTTGCAATCACAAATTGAAACTCCGCTTTCACAAACAGGTTGTGAAACCGTTCAGCGGAAATGACTGACGTAATTTAACGTTCGGAAAATGCAGTGTGATAAAGAGCAAACAGATGTGTTATTTCTAGACAACACGAGAATCTTGGAAATGAAACGCAGAGCAATGTTTTCGGTCATTGCACTAGTCAGCAACACTGTCATTGGTGGCGCAGTATTGTGCTTACAATGACAAGGCGTGTGCAGACTGTTACTGCAAAAGATTCAGATGGTCTACGCGCAACCGTTAGACGCAAGGCATGGCAAAACAGCAGCAAAATCAATAAACGAACACAGCGCTGGAAAACTGCTCTCTTCGTATTTCCCGCAAACAGCAGTGCGGTGCGACTGCTCATTGCGCATCAACAGGCATTTGATGAAACAATACGAGGGAAAACGTCAAAGTTATCAGTTGGTGTTTCTGCGTTCCTGTACAACAGGTTCTACGCAAAACGATTGAAAAAGGATTTAACAACCCGCATTTTATATTTTCGCTCGCAAGTGCGAATCAGTGTTCCCTGACGGAAGCGCGGTTTTGATGTGCCGAAATGTTAGCCATCGCCCCATCGGTTGTGCGTCACATCGTCACAATTTCATCCGTTCGACAAGTTCTCCATGTGACACTTGGCCGCATTGTTTGACTCTTTTGACGATAACAGCTTAGTCAAACCAAGGGTTAACAACATAATTACATTCCCTTTTCACAATGTCCCTCCGACGACAAATGTAAGTAGGGAGCGCGAAATCGGAACCACGTCGCTGCAGAAGTTTCACGATTACCGCGAAAACGAGCTTCCGCGTCGATGTAGAGCTGTGATGTTCTGACATGTAGCAGAGCCAATCAACTCTATGTCACTTTCAATTTGTATTATTGGCAAACCGGCAATTAGATTCCACCGCAACTCTGAGCTATACGACAAGTTGACACCGATATAAGCGAAAACGTTACAGTGTTAGCGCATGCCACCTGTGTCGCCGCTTGTCAAGTGCTGAGAATGCGCGATTCCAGATGCCCATCGCAAAAAAAACACTTCATCACTGCAGAGGTCTTCAGCCAGAGCTTGTATTTTATCTGGTAGTTATACACTAGCAAAAACGATCCCTGTTGAGCGCCAGCGTTATGCTGCATGCAAGTTGTCAGTTAATTTCCTAACAATGGGCTTGAAACTAAAGTTCAGCAAATATGTGTTTTTTATTAGGTTTGACGTTAGTTATTGATTTTGTTGAAGAAAGGCAATTTAAGGCAATCCTATTATTTATCGCAGGTGAACGTCGCAGAATCGCAAGAGAACTTCATTCGTGGCATCATGCTCCCGATGTACAACCAGCTGTGCAAGCTGGTTGTCGACGCGAGGCAACTTTACGTGAACCCGATTTACGAAGCGCTGATGAGATACGAAGTGCAGTCGATACGAGAAGGAGGAATATGAAGGTCGTGCTACAAACACGCAAAAGAACTTCTTGTGTTTCCGAGTCGCGACTTGCGCTCCCGGACGGAAACGTACTCAGAAGAATTTTGCTGATGACGTCGCTTTAGGAGCGCCACTCGATACAAGAGACCAAGCAACACTTCCTCCCACTGTTACCTTTCAAACGATAGCATTTTGCTGGAAGAAGACCCACCTCTATTGATGTTGCATGTCAGGTCTCTCTGCTTCCGAAAACGGTCCAATGAAATGGCTCATTAGTCCTTATGTTTTGTGTATGTTCTATGCAAGATGCGTCTACTGTGTACAAATGCAGCAAGTAACTTCAGCGCTTGCCGCGCTGCAGAGCGTCATACCTCGGTTATTGCTTTCGCTTTTATAATTCAGCAAGTTTTCATCAAAATTTTTGTCTTCTAGCAGACCTTTGCAAGAAGCGTTTCCTTTACTGACATCACTAGTAAACCACAAAATTTAGTTTTCTACAGGAAGTACATTTACATTTGTTTGGACACAAACGCTTGCCTTCATTTGGTTTCATGCAGAAAAGTGACGAAGCAGATTCCCTCCACTTGTGTCACTGTTTCGTTCCACAGCAAGTTGTTTGTTACTCTGCAACAATTTCTTGTCTGATGCTTGTCTGTGAGCATCGATAACCACCAAACGAAGAGCCCTCTTATAAGTGACGAGATAAATTTTGCCATATGCAGTGAAATGGCAATTTCCCGCAACAAATAGTGCGTATACAATGGATATCATATGGCCTCAGGAACTATTGAAGAAACAGTACAACTCGCCCCACACAAATATTTACCGTGGGGGATAATGTTCAGCTGGTTTTCAGGAATTGTGTGGGTAACCACGAGATTCATGCATTCCAGTAGTTTACTTGCGTTTCGGATGAAGACAATTCTTCAAAACTAATGGTTTTTGCAGATCCGAATTTGAGTATGGGGAAACATATTTGCATTGTAAAAGTGGGTGACAGATAGCTGATAAGCATGTTCAGTGGATATGGTCTCACAGCACTACCGTCCATTGTTGTGCATTTATAATGGATTGAGTTGCTAACACAGCACCTGCGGTGTGTTATTCACTTATCAGTGGGCATTGGAGAAAATTTTCACCTAATTACTTGACTGACCTTTGCCGACCGAATTTTTTTGACCGATGAGCTCGGCATGACTTTTATCTTGTATTTTGTTTCGTTACATTCAACTCACGAGCCCTTGTGTGTGAAAAACATTTAGCAGAAGAGGCATGATCGGTAAGCTTTGTTTCAAAAAAGATCAGAGAAAGCTGTATCGTACGATTCACTGTTGTTTATTATGTGTATTTTGCCGTTTCATGCTTTTTTGCTACTTGCAGGTTGTCCGATTTCACTGCGTTTAAATTTTTAGTGAAATCTTTTTTTGTACGTTGTATTCTTTCTTCTGTCTGCTGTATTTTACGTCAACTGAAGTTGTATGCGGATAAAAATAATAAATATTTTTGTAAGTGCTTTTCTGGCATTTTGATGAAATACTTAGGAGAAAACTTCCAGCGAACTTGGTTGAAGAGAAATATCATGCAAAGGCTAGAAGGCAGTTCATGCTGAATACAGCCGCAGTGAGGGTATTTAAGAAATGTGCGGTCTTAATTACATGTCTCCGAAAAGCCAATGGTATGCTTGGACAAACAATGAAAGTTTTAAAAGATGGCTCATCTCTAATACGTGAGCAGTGAAAAGCTCAAAGCTTCCAAGAAAAACAGGATCAGATTAGATAAACAGCACGTTGAAGCGAAGGCGTTATGGAGTGTAAGGCAGCCAGATTACAGATATCTTTCACTAAAAATAAACAAGCTTCAAATTACAATAATATGCCAATGCCCACCTTCTGAATTGCAGTTCCAAAAACAAAAAATTTAAATGACATGCAATAGTGAGCCAAATGAATGAAAAACAACATTTTTCCTTTACACGCACCATTTCGCTGGAAAATTGTGACTGTACGTTACTTGGTCGATGGAAACACCCGAACACTGTTGCCACTAGAAACCAATCCTGCTTTTATTCCAACACAAACACTGCATTCTATCAATTCCGAAATGTTAGTTGCCTGTTAAAGTGGTATTGGAAGCATTCTAGTGTGACATTCATCTAATTTGCTGCAATCTGAAAGCGTTATGCGATTTAGACAGCTGAAAAAAGTTGGCTGAATGGAGCAAATAAAGGGGAATATAAAACCCTTGCATGCTTTGCTTTAAAGAACATGATTAGTCACAAAATGTTTTGCTTGTACCGAAAAATAAAAATGATTTTTTCGAGATTAATTTCTTTTATCTATTTGGTGCAGCCAAACTCCAATAATTGACATAAGACTCACTCAAAATGTGTTTGAGTTTATCTGATGTTAACTCTTAAATTAAGGTACCAAGTAAATCTTTTACTAGATTAATTTTCACAACATTTCAGTCAATCGTGATGATAGATCTGAACAGTCAGTGCCTGATCAGCAATAGTAGCAAATGTAGCAATTGCTACGGGCCCAGCGCTTTTGGGGGCACCGCAGTCCTTTGTGTGAAATTTGTTCTTTATTATATGCAAGGGTGGATATTAGAATTTAAGTGACCGAGGCAAACCCTCAGAAAGGGGTTCTATATATTCTACAGACGCTATACAGGAACTTTATTCACTGAAAACAAGTTTTTCTTTGGAAATTTGCTTCTGCGTGAAAGTACATTTCACATTGTAAATTGTTTGAAGCCATTTGATTTTAAATTGTTCTTTGTCAACATATTAAAATTGTTGAGGGGCCCCTTTTGACACATTTGTACATAACTTTGCTTTGTTTTGACAAACATATGACTTGCTTAAGAGCTTACTAAATGCGGCTCTAGAGCAGTGGTTATCAACCTTTTCGCTGAACGGAGCCAAATCCAGACTTACAGCTTTGTTAGAGTGTTGCACTAAAAAGATTTTAACACAGGTCAATCGACACTGCTCTAGAGTGATTAAAACGTTTTTTTCATTGCAGAACGAAGTCTGTGACACAAAATATTAGAGATTTTATTGAAAAACGTTTGAGGGCCGCACAAAAGGTATTTGGGATCCGCATGCAGTCCTCAGAATAGTGATTGGGAACCACGGTTCCAGAGTGATTAATAAGCTTTTTAACAATATAATGCAAAAACTAAGTGCGAAACTCTCAAAAGGGGGCCCTCACGGCATCTCTATAAAGAGGACCGCCTCATTCGCCTCCCCTAATATCCACCCATGATCATATATGATAGAATATATTTAAAAAAACTCATTGGCAGCCCTGGATTTGGGATCCATTCACCAGCCTTTGGGTAGTGTACTTGGAGTCTTCTTTTACAAATGTGGGAAATGATTTGCGCACTTGTGTATCTCTCATAGTAACCAACTGCAGTGGAGAACGATCATTTTCTAATACGTTGGTAGAATGAACAGAATACCATTAGACAAAACAAATTGAACAGCCTGTTTGTAAAAAGTATAGACCATGAAATTCTATGTGAACAAGGCATTACCACTATCAAAAAAATTCGCTATGGCTGCACTATCTTGTAGATATAGCAATAATCAAATTTATTGATGAGCCTAGAAGCATTAATTACTGTCTCTGCACTATACTTGTGAGCTGTACAGTAATGTATTCTTACTTGGTAAAAAGATACGAACATACAGTTTTGGTAACAAAGATATGCCGCCCTAATGTCCATCATTTGCTATTTAGGACCAGGTTTTTCGTGCTACGAAATTCAATATGCCTAATGGTAGTCACATGGATGCCCACATAATTTATGATTTAACAGTTTTTCACTTGTTCAACTGTATTTTTAACTTAAAGCCCCGCGCTGTTAACATGCTACAGGACCCGCGCCACCTTAATCCGGTACTGTGAACAATATCTGTCGTTTCTCAATCCTGATGCTAGCTTTGAACCTACCTCTAAGAAGAGGGTTATTTCAGGAGAAAAGGCTGTTCTACAAACTCCATTCATGTTTAGAAAACAGTATTTAATCCTGAATCGCAAAACCACTGCTGCATTATAAACGCAATGCTGCTAAGTATATTCCACGGATGCCCTTCCAAGTTGCGATCAACAAAAATACAAGCGACGCCGAGCTTCTCAGATAATTTGTTTGGACTTTTTATGGTATGATTGCTCTGCACTTGAATGAAGGTAGGAAAATCCTTTGTCCCATTTTGGGATTGCTCTTCGAATTTTGCATCCCAGCCTCTTCAACAATACGTGGATGCAGCAGATGCATATGTGTTTCAATGTATCGTGTACCGTATTCCTAACCGATGATTTTAGATATTTTCTGTCGGTGACCGTGACTCGATGCAAAGTACTTGTTTGTGAACAGCAGAATATTAGACATGATGCTAACTTACTTAGAGGGAATGGTCACTTTTACTTGTTTCTTCCTGCAAACACTGAACGCTGTTATTCGACGTTTTTCTGCACTGAACCATTTTTACTCTATTTTGCTCTGGCTTCACATTCACGTGTATTGGTAGATACAGTGGTGTGAGCCTTTTATCTGCATTGCTTCGCCGTGGCAACCTCAAGACGTTAGGTAGCTTGGTTCAAGACTGACCCCGCGCTGCTGCAACAACTCGTTTCACCAGCACAACATCAGTTCTTTACATCACGGTCTCTGCACAGGCCTAAATTAGGAATTAGCGCCCTACTCTGCAGTAGTGCTGTAACAAGTGTTACGGGTTAGCTAACAACAGTGTTAAGAATGTGTCTGTAACCCTATGGTTCTGTCTTCAATGCAGTTGCAAAAAAGTGTCTGTAACCCTGTGATTTCGCCGGCTTCAATGTCTTG
>JGI24159J19872_10000447_pt1 | contig 36282 bp, 25 predicted proteins | sample Ectturendosymbi4_FD_19872 | JGI IMG/M metagenome (IMG submission 19872) | reverse complement strand
GTGTGTTTTAAGTGGATGCGTTCAACAGAATTACGAAGAAAAACAATTTGAGTTTAGGAAACAATGATTAAAGAAACTGCGAAAAACTTTATATTGAGAATATTTGTGAAAGTGCAGAATATTTTCTACAACGTACGATTTTAGGTCAATTTTTGTCGCCCCCTCTGATTCTGCCGCCCCTGGATAAATCCAGAATGTCCAAATGGCTGCTACGCCACTGCTGTAGGTTGCACTGCAGCCCTCTCACACATCCCTGCGGCCTGCAGTGCAGCAGAGATGATCGGGCTGTCAAATTTTGCGATCTAGATCAAGTCCTTAATTTAAAACTCTGTCCAAGTCCAACCATAGTCCAAAAAGGTTAAAAAATTTAAAATCCAAATCCAGATAAAGTGCAAAAGATTAACGAAATACGGCTATTTAAAAAACGTCACAATTATTTCCACTAATTTAATCCAAATCCGACCCGGATCCTTAATTTTTGAAGCAATTTACAGCCCGGATCCAATCCAAATTCAACTAAATTCGTCATAGCCCGGATCCAGTCCAATCCAAGTCCAGTCCAATGCTCATCTCTGCAGTGCAGCTCTTCCACACACCGTCAGGATTGCCAGACATTTCTTGAGAAAAAAGCGAAACCATGTCTGAAAAGAGCCAAACCGGGTGAAAAAAAGCCAAATTCCTATATGAACTTGAAATTCAAAATTTTTTATTAGTTATAGGACATTTTAGAAGAATAAGTTGTAACATTACCTCTGTTGCCACCTCTCCGGTGGCGTTGCGTTGATTGTGTGATTCACCACGAACGGGATGTGCGCGAAGAATGAAAAATATATATGCGTGGCGTGAGCAAGCAATAGTAAGAGAAATTGCGACGCATGATCTCTATTGCTGCTTGCTGCTGCGGCGCGAATCTTTGCGCACATGCCGCTCGGGATTTCCGATTGCAACAAAATGGTGCTGTGACCAAGACGTGGAGGTCGTGCCGAGTTCAGCCTTCACACAAAGAACGTGTGATCGGTGTGGTTCGTTGTAATAAGGAGGGGATGTTGTTGCAACCTCTCCGGTGGTGTTGCATTGATTGTGTGATTCACCACGAACGGGATGTGCGCGAAGAATTTAAAATAGCCTATATATGCGTGGCGCGAGCAAGCAATAGTAAGAGAGATTGTGACGCATGATCTGTATTGTTGCTTATTGTCCTTTGTGCATATGCCGCTCGGGATTTTCGATTGCAACACCTCTCCACTCTACAACAGGGTTTATAAATAGCAATACATTAAAACTCAATTGCCATCCAAGAGCCCATGGAAATCTTCCCATGAACCCCTGGGGCTTTGCCAACTCCAGGTTAAAACCCACTGCTTTACAGAAACAATTCCAAATCTTCATCTTCCCCATTTTCTGTCAAAAATTTTGCTTTCAAAATTTTTGGCTCCAGTTGTTCTGACCAGGCAGCAGTGTGGCTCTTTCTCTTTTGCAGTGAGTAGCTAGATCAGAACTGGAACGGATTCAATTTTTTCGGATCAGGACCAGGTCCGTAACCAGCTTCGGACATCGGGGTGGCGAAGAGATTTTTAAGAGGGGACAAATCTTTTTAAAAACTATGTCCAATAGTTTTAATTTTGCCGGGGGGCTTCGCCCTCCCTGCGCTACCCCTGGTTCCGGGCTGACAGGACTGGACTCGGACTGAACAATTTCAAATTCCGTTCATCTCTGACCTCAACCCAACCCTCAGCAGAGATAGGACCGGATCCGGATTCTGGATTTTTTCTTTCGGACCCGGAGTCACTTTTCAATTTCAGCTGTCACAGAAGTCTTTGTGGTCATTTCTTAGTTAAAACATGGGTAAATTACGGTTGGATCGATGATTGTAGCCGGATTCTGAACAGGAGTCGGTTTCTCAAGTTTGAAGAATAGCCGGACCCGGATCCGAACCCGGATTGAAAAGTTTTGAAACATGAGCGGAGTCGGAGTCTGAAAAAGGGTCACCTCTAACCCTCAGCCTCAGTATGCNGCTATGGATACGGTTGAGTAATCTTCGGCAACCAACCAAGTTGCTAGCGCGAACCGCGAAGTGCAAATGAAGAGTATCTTAATTGAACTACTGCAGGGTTGGAAGCCGCCAAGTAGACATTGATTTTCTATGGGCCAAGCCGAATTCCTCAAATTCGACTTTACCAGAAGTTGTTTCGCTTATGCGCAGTAGTTTAGAATGTTTTCGGCCCTTTTTGATGGTGTGATAGCAGAAATATAAATTTTTTTTGTAAGTGGGAATAAATGCTGTAGCAGTGTAGGAGCGAGTAGCAGGCCTAAATAGGCTAATGTAACGCTAAGCTAACGCTAACCTAACCCTAACCTAACACTAAGCTAACCTAACCCTATTTCTAAGCTGATCAGTTGCCGCCAGAATATTGCCGGTAAAATAGACATTACCATTTTTTTTTTTAATTATTGCTGATGAAACTTTTTCACATGATTTTGACTGCAGATTTTACTTTATAAATTGGCTATGGATATGCCTGTCCTAACGCAATTCAAATAAAAGGGTCAGTTGTCACTCAAACTGTGTGGATCTTGTAGCCTAGACGTTATCCGGTATGGCCAAGGTTTTTTTTAAGCCGTTTTATGAGTTCAAAACGGACCCATAAAATTATTTTGTGGACTCATTAAACTGGCACTTCCACATTAAATCTGGCCAACCACGAAAAGTTTCAGCTGAGTTAAATTCTTGCTTCAATTAATGTCCAAAACCGATTCACGTCACACCAAATAAGTCCAGTGCAGACAATCTAACCTTATCTATCCATCATAATCATCTCTGAAATCCTATGCAACGCAANAATTAATAATTTGACAGCTTTTACGAAATAAACAATTAAGTTACATAGTTTTTCTTTAAGGAAAATGTTAGGTAACTAGTATGGACCTGTAGGGATCCGATTTCTCTGATTCTAGGGCCCCGATTTTATCTAATTCTAGGGACCCGATGGTAATTTTTCCCGATTCTGAGAACCCAAACCAGGTCCCTAAAACGTCTTTAAAAAAACACTGATGTTAAGTAATAATTAACGCTTTGAATGCCACTGTGACTGAGTCTGGCGCTTTTAGCAAGCCAAGTCTTTTCCACGGTATCTAACGTTTTCAGCAAGCCAAGCTTCTTCCAGATTTTATACATTTACTTTCTTGTGTGGGTATTTTCAGAAGATAATGTCACACCAAAAACGTCAAGCCAGCCATCCAAGAATAAAGCAGTATTTATGTAATGAGCCCAAATAAAAATGTCTTGCTGTTATCCAGCTAGAAAATGCAAACGAAACGCTATCAGCAGTGAATGCAAAAGTTCTTTCGATTCTGTTATGCAGGAAATACAGCATTCAATTGTTAGAATTTCAAAAGCATCGTTAGTTTCAGCATACACTACAGTCAGTCATAAGAATCTAACAATAAGACTTTTCAATCATGGATTAATCTGAAAGGTTTTGATGAATCCCCACTAATGAATGTGTTCACTCTGCATGCTGGATGATATGTTTGCTATGCTTAATGCATCCAGCAGCTACCACTGGCCAAGGAAAGAATGGTGATATTTACACTTCCGAGCCTGCCAGAGCTCCACACCCAAACCGCCAAGTAATCATCTCAGCTTTGATCAACTCTAAGAAGCCAATAGCCTGGAAAAAAACTCAATGCATTTCACTATTCCAGGCTATTCATCAGGATTGCAATGCAGATGAAGTTAACACGGTAGCTGAGCGTGTACATCTGATTTGTTGGGTTTTGAAAGATATAACAAATCGAAAATTAGCTTCCTTGCAAACCTTGATGGACCGCATTGGCCATAATGATCCACTTCACGACCTTCACCATAACAGTTATGTGGCAGTAGCCGAGTTATTTTTCTTATCTCGGAACATTTGAGTAATCGCATTGTATCTGATATCAAGCAGAGCCCATGTTGGGCCAGTGGTCGATGAGACAACCAATATTGCTGTATTGTGCTATCTATTCCACTTGGCACAGGCTGGCCAGAGCGAGGATTTTCAACTCTGTGTCGTGTTAAAACCAAGCAACGAAACCGGCTGCTCAATGTAGCTCTGACTAAATGCTTTGATAAATGTTTCAATGAACGGTCCAGAAAGTCTTCATTAAAGGAGCTTTACGTTTGTGCAGCAGGGCTTGACATTCTGAAAATTGACAAAAACTCCACTGATTTATAGTATTTCATATTTCAATTTGGGGGGCTGGGAGCTTTGTTTGGGGGGGCTAGCTTACCAAAGCCCTGGCACACCAAACCGCCATGGCAATGAGACTGGGTCCATAGCAGCTCAATGATGAGAGCACGCTTGAGATCACTCATGAAATTTGTGACTGAAATGGATAAAAGAAATGGATGAAGTTTGCGACTGAAATAGATAAAACAGAGTGACACAAACAGCACTAAAGACCATAGAATCTGCAGATGACAAGAAAGAAACCGATGCATTCACTGATGAACAAGAGTTGTTTAGTGAAGTTTAAATTAAAAAGTTTGTGTTGAAATTTTTGTAAATACAGTAGTACTAATTGTGAGCTGTGACTGTCAATACTGTAATGAACAATACATTTAGGAATTATTTTGAACGTTTTGCTAAAAATGTGCAGCCTCATAAAATTTCTTGGTGTTCCCTTTAACCAAACCCTAAAAAAAAACTGGTTATGGCTACTACTAACGCCAATGGTTTTCGGTTCGACTCTCACCTTGCCAACTTTGTTTTTTTTTGTTTTTTTTCTTTCAGGCTAACATATTACGTTTCGGGGTTGGGGTTAGGCATAGGTTAGGGCTACAGTTAGGGTTAGGTTTAGGGTTTATCTTTTACATTCAGTTCGTTTCTACCAAGCCTATTGCAATCTCATCTCGCGTTACTGTTACGTCACAGGTGGCATACAAATAATAAGTTTTCAAATTTCAAGATCCACAGGCGTATCTGTAGCCACTGCCAATTTTTCAAGTGTTCCATTAATAAAGTTTTGCAAAAATAAGTATAATTGATAGTTAAAGTTCTTTCATTTAGCATTCAAAAAGGTATTGAAAATGTATGGAAAATGGTTTATGATAAAGTGTGGAAATCCTGCACAACATATATGGTCATGATGGTTGGCAAGCAATGGTGTGAAAAGTTGTGAGATACACAGGACAGATGAATTATGAGGCATGCACAATTGCACATCGACATACTGTAAGGGTGAGAAATGTTAATGACAATGTCACAATCGAGGTTATAAAGTGGAAGCCATGCAGCAACCATAGCATTTACAGAACAGAAGGCATGTAACCATGAGATGAGGGAAAAACAAAAAAAACAGTTTTTATCAACATTTACACAGACCATGAAAAAAGCAACAAAGTTACCATGGCCTATTGTGAGCTATTATAGAATTTGCATATTTATTCCAAATGGCACATTGCAAACCTCGACAAAGTTTTGAAACCAAGGATGGATATCATATCACCCAGTCAGAGATTTCAGATAGCAACAGATTATAAATGGTTAAACACAGGGGTGAAAAACTTCTTGGCTTTGTGGCATGAGTGCTTGACCGCATTTTTGCAGCAATGGTTTAACAATTAAAAAATAACCCAATAAGTAATGGGCACATGGAAAACAATCCAAAGAGTACTGAGCAAATGGAAAATAACATGGTTAGTAAAGGAGTGACTTGTACGGGTCTAAAAACAATAACAATTCATTCATAGTATCATGACATATATCCACCTGTCGTATCACACTTTTATGATTCATGACAGCAACATAATTCTCTACAATTTAACTTTATAATATGGCCCCAAGAATTAGACTGAAGTCAATGTCTGTGAGATCTTGGAGGTTGACATCATTCCATTTGCCTTAAAAGCTTTGTTACTGCAGCAATATTGGCAGGTGCTCAACGAGTACAAATCAGAGCTTTGTTCATGATAGATGCATATATCTCTCTGTGTATTTCAACTACTTTTTAAGCTGGTATTTTGTTCACTTTGTTACATTCTGGTTTCATCTCACTACTTGTTGTGAAAATAAGGGAATTGAATAAAGACTTCTCCATGCCAATCGCCCTTTGGTTTTATTGATTGTTCAACATGTGAAATCCTTAAATTTCATATTTTGAAAATGTGTAAGGGGATTTCTGATTTAATTCTGTGTGTACTCTTGGAGTATAACAGTTATTTATCAGTTTATATGCAATACTTGATGAGGACATTTGATGCCTTTCTGAGACATTTTATGCCTTCATTAAAAACAATTTTTGTGCCTTTGTTAAACTATATGCATCTTCATCCAAGCCTTTTATTGGTTCATTTCAATTGTTTAACGTTTTTAGAAATCTCCATTTTTCTCCCATCATGTAAGGTTTCTGTATGACAATGACTACTGTAAATGCATTCTGCAGTAGTTTCTGGTGTTTTGTTTCAGTGTTTGTTCTTCACCTAACTCCTAACCTATGAAATGTTGTGTATAAGCATTTTTGTACCATTGTTTTTTAACTAATGTTATATAAACTTTGTGTCTGAGACAAAAATGAAATAAAATAAAATCGTTACCTTTTTTATGTAGCAGCTTTGTGTTTTTACCATTTCTCATTTGGTTAATTTAAAACTGACAGCATGTACCCTATTTCAGCTTGTTTAGCTATTTTTGAAAATATTCAGTATCATCCTTTAGTCTACCTATGATACTTTGCAACCCTGTTGTGAAGATAAAAGTAACAATGCTGTTGTTAACTTGTGGTTACTACATCTTGACAAGTTCTTCGAGAAAAGATATTTGTAATAGCCATTTCACTGCTTGGCAGTTGGCAACTCAGTTTCTGTTGCAGTGTGACCTTCTGCTAACCACTTTCCTTTTCTGTTTATTCATCCACTATAATTTATTGATGTATAAAATAAATTAAATGTGCCCCATGTGGTTTGATCCACACCACCGCTACAAGAAAGAATTAATTCAGTCCTGTACAAAGTTTAGCCCATCTAGCTGGTGCCCCATGAAAGAGAGATAAATGCATGCTTTGTTCATGACACATGCCTTGAAGTTAAGAAACAGTTGGATCTTTTTTGTTACTTTTATATTGGAATCCATGTAGATTTGAAAATATTTTTATACCATGTAAAGTTTTGCAAATGCAATTAGCTTACCATATGTGTTTTTCTAAACTTTTCAGAGTGGCTATTTTTTGACACACATGGCCTAGCTTGAGTTGACAAGTCAGTGTTAAAACACATGCAGTTGTCAAAAGTGGTATTAGGCTATGAGCAATATATATGCGGGTGACAATGAGATTGTGTATGTGGAAAATTAAATAATTGTTTATAAAGTGAAATATTGTATAGAATAAGATGAGGAGAAGCTTGGCTCCCAGCCAGTTAGCAAAGAGGAACAAAAGCAAGGAAAATCATCAACCTAGCAATTGGAACTCTGGTGGATTTAATTCTAAAGATGATATTATTCATTCTCAAAAGTTTATTTCACCTTATCGAAAACCATTAAATTTGCTCTCACATGAGGAGAAAACAAGGAGTGATTTCAAGGAAAATTCCTTCCATGCATTTCCAGATCATGCTTCTCATGAAAATTATATCAAAAGACTGCTTTCAAAACCTTTCAAGATTCCTATTCCAAACTACAAAGGAGCACTTGGTGCCAAAGGTCTTGGTGTAAAAAGACAGTTGCTACGCAAACCTTTGCATGATCCATTTGAAGAAAATGCTCTTGTGCTTTATGCTCCTCCAGACATATCTGTTCACGACACTATGCAACTTGATAAATCAAAAATCCCAGTGCATGTTGTGGTGGATCCTGTTTTGTCCATGGTTAGTAAAATTTTACTTTAAATATGATTTTGTAAATGTAACGAAATAGGTTGACCAAAACATTGGTAAGGTATAAATCAGAAGCATCTCTGCTTGATTTGAGTAATAAGATTTTTGTTAAAAGAAAGGCATTTGATGAGCTTTCCAACATGGCAAATCTCACATACTTGTCTTTTGTGTTGTTGCGATCAGAAAGCCCATAGTTCATCATTTTATTTCATTACCTCATTAATACATTGCTTCTGCTATGGTTAGGTAGTGCAAGTTTGAACTTTATGTTGTATTATTCTCATGCTGTTCATAAAAAATCTTTGTAAAAATTGTAGTTGTTGTTGTTGTTGTTGTAGTTGTAGTAAAATCAAAGTAATATGTGTATTTACTAAAAGTGAAGCTGCCTCTTAATGTTTTGATACTATTTTTGCAGGTATTGCGACCACACCAGAGGGAGGGAGTAAAATTTTTATATGACTGTGTAACTGGAACTCAAGTTAAAGGCTCATATGGTTGTGTTATGGCTGATGAAATGGGTCTGGGAAAAACACTTCAGTGTATCACTTTAATATGGACATTACTGAAGCAGGCAAGTTAAAAGTGTTCCATACGTTTCTTGCAATAGTTGTAGGTGATAAAACTAAATCATTTGCATTCAGAATAAACCTTAAAAACTGAAATGAAGTGATAATTACGTTACTCATTGCAGAATTTATAAAATGGCATTGTTTGAAAAACAGTTAATGTAACAGACAATAATTTAAATAAAATCGAATTGAACCTTTAAAAAAGCACTGTTTTCATTGTCAGCAAAGATTTGTTGAATAACAAAGAAAACAGTTGTTTTTTCAAGTACACTATGATTTCATTTAAGCTCTTGGTCTTTGCTTTGTTGTTTTTGTAGCAAGTTAATAGTACATGGTATATCACTCAAAAATGTTATGTCAAGCTTTAACATTCAACTTTAATGAGATGTGTGGTGGTACAACAACTGTATTGTTCTGCATTTGTTCCACATGCTTCGTATAATATTGAGACTCATTGGACTTCCCAGTCAAAATGCTATAGGTGTGCTGTACTAGTGAAGAGTTCACACTTGTTTAAGTCTAGAACAGTGGTTCTCAACCTTTCTCTGACCATACCCCTTCAGCATTGCAACAGATGAGCATGTTCCCTAAACTTTCTTTTTATGGCATAGAGCAACTTTTCCCAAATATTTTATCGTGATTAATCATAGATATATTTAACAATAAGCATAAATGATTTTTTGAAAATAATATTCACTGGTGTATGTGTAAATACTTGGAAATAAGTAATATTATATATTTTCTCCTTCTATTGCTAATATTAAATGTACCCCTGCAGATAGGCAAAATGTATCCCTAGGGCAGTGGTTCTTAACCTTTTTTACATATCCTACGCTTTTATCAAATAAGATTACCAGACTTGTCCCCAACGCACTGAATGGTGCTCATTTATTGAAAATATGAAATTAACAAACTCTTACAGTTAAGAATGATTTTTAAAAATTTACTAAAAATTTTTTCAATTAAATCAGTGGTATGTCTAGCTCAGGGTCTCAAACTCAAATTGCTCTGAGGGCCAAATTAGGGCTTGTGTTGGTGGGGCCACTTTTTGACTACTTGAGTGTCACTTTATGATGCTGACGCAACAATAGCAGTACCTGAACCTTTACTAGAGTAGAAACAGCTCTTCCATCATTTTTCCTGTGAAAATTATTGTGAGTTGTAGGCAAATCATTTTCAGCCATCTCTATGTTTGTTTAAAAGGAGCTTGGTCATTTACTGGCCAAGCACTTTTTAACACTGGTGAATTAAACTAAATACCTAAATGTTAATTATTTGAAAAGTCCCAGAGAGCAATGTGGGCCACACAACATGCTGTCGTAGGCCATATGTTCGAGACCCCTGGTCTGGCTTCTTATGGAGCTATTCTTGATTAAAGCTGGCGTCACACAATAGAAACAGATGCTTCCATGTTTTTAGAACATAGATTGATTAAGTGCAGTTCAGACATAACATTACCATGCTAAAATAGATGGTTTGATCATTGGTTTATGAATATTGCTGCAGTATAATGTGTCAATCATTTAAGAATTTTGTGATCTTTTAACTAGAACTTTTATTTTTATAGAGTCAAATTTTTTCCTGAATGATGTACTAGGACATCACCATTATCATCAGTTACAAAGCCTGTGTAAAGCAGACTTACCTGAAACCATTTAGATTGGTTATAGTATTGGTTTTTCATGGGTTTGCCATATAGTTTGCATATATATTATTGCACATTTTTAACCATTCAAATTTTGCTCTGTTATTTGCAACTGAAATCAAAAAGAAGACTGATATTGTCTTACTTTTCTTTTGAGTAGGGTCTTGCATGTATTATTGTTGTTGCTGCAGAATCACTCTGGTCTTCTTTGCAGTACCGTTGATATTTCAATGTGTGCAAGTATCAGATTATGTCACTGTTTGTTTTTACTGCCAGGGTCCTGATGCTGCACCCATCATAGATAAAGCAGTTGTGGTTTCTCCTTCTAGCTTAGTAAAGAACTGGGAAAAAGAGGTCAACAAATGGTTGGCAAACCGTGTCAACACTCTGGCTATTGATTCTGGATCAAAGGCTGAAATAGACAGGTGGCTTCAGATAGTTTTTGTTATGACGGGATTTGTCTAAAATTTCAAATATTTCAATGTTGAATGGCAACAGTGTAAATGCCAACATCTTTGTAAATTTTTTAACATAGTTTAAAGTACCTGCTATTGTTTTTTTGCTGTGCTTGTTTCCATCATGGCTTCTTGGCATTATGAGGTCTAGGTTAAAAGCATTAGAAAATTAAGCATTTATCTCCCTGAAATTTGCAACAATTCCGATAGCACAAGTTTTTGTTATCAATGCAGTGAAAACTGGACATCCAAAATGGAGAATGACATTGAAATCAGAAGAAAGTAAAACTTGTGACAGCAATATATTTGATTTGAAATCTTTGCCAATTATAACCTAGCAAGATTTAGCCAGTTACAACTGCATGGTGTTTTAAATGCTGATTGCTAAATTTGCTGTTTTCCACATTTTTCCACCTAAAATTTAGTATCAATCTTGTCTGAGCAAACCTGTATTGTCAAAATTATTTTTTTGGTCTGTTAGTTTGGAAAAAAATTTTTTTAGCCTTTTAGTTTGGAAAAAGAAAATAATATTCCAGACTTAATCTTTTGACATACATTTTCATAATATTTTACACAAGATTGATAATAAATTTACTTTCATCATGTTAACTATTATAATGCCTGCATTTGACATGGGTATGTCATTCGGAAAAGTTTAGGACTGGAAAAGGCCTAAAAAAAGTCTAGAAATTGACATTAAAATTGCGTAGGAACCCTGAGTTCCACTTGCAGACAAAATTTTGGGCCCCATGTGGCAGTGTGGGCCCCCACCAGACATGGGGCAGTTACAGCACAAATGTAATCGATTACTTGCCACATGCTTGATTACAATTACGAATAAACAAAATCGCAATGTAATCGATTACGATTACTTGCCACATGCTCGATTACGATTATGAATAAACAACATCACAATGTAATCGATTACGATTACATTGTAAGTAATCACGATGACAATCGCGATTACATTACATTTGTCTTGAAATATCCTCAGAAAGAAAACAAACCCATTTACATAGTTTTATGTAAGTATATTTTCAGGCAACATACGATATGAATCAATGCAATAAACGAAATTACTAATCGATAAGGATTAAGGAAAAATATTGATTGTTTGCTGAGATCTTCATCCTGTCAATAAACCATGTGGCATAACTAGAGGAGAAACTTAGCTGAAAGAGCCCAACTGGCCTCTGTAAGGGACCTACTGGTTAACACAGAAAAAAACTTGAGAAATGATGGTGAATCTGTGTGGATGGCTATACAGTACTAAAAGCCCAAATCAACAGAAAATACTCCGAAAAACGAAAAAGGCCACACCGTACTAAAAAACTATGAAGAGGATACTAAAACCGAAATATAAACTAAGTGGGGAAGTGGTTTTTACGTTTAGCTGGCCAGGGGAGTCAAATCGCTCCTCTTTACTCCCGTCAATTACTCCACTGCAACAAACACTTGAACATATTGATTAAACATAAATCAATGTTTAAAATTTTTGTTATAGTTGATAAACATCAACGCTTCAAATCTTTTATCAGGCAAACGACATCAATCAGGTTCGAACATTCGTCCAGCAACGCTGAAAATCCGTTTGTTAGTAATTTCAAAATTGCTGGCTATTTCTTCTACCTGTGGGTTCGTCTGCAAGCCAACATAGCAGTTTGCAGCTTTTAAATTTGAAGTGAAATGAACAGTGATGCCAATATAGCTGCGCAATGTCTATCGGACCAATAGTCAATGGTTAACAAAACCTCACAGGTTTCGTTGAGTTTTTTTTCACCAGTGTCTGGTGGATCATGGTTGACATGCTAGTTAGTGTGGTGGAAAGGTACTTTCCACTTGGATTGAAGTACCTTATTCTTCTGAAAGAAAGTTAATGTATATAAATTACTGTACTATTTATATACATAACCTACGCTAGCACTTACATTCATAAGTTCACTCTGAATGTATATAAATGAAACGAACACTAGAACAGTTCTCCTCGTAATGTCCCGTTATTCTGTTGCCGAAGTGTGAACCCGTTTTTAAGAAGAACTCCTATGTTTGTTGCTACGTCTCACTAGACTCACTACGTTACTTCAAGAGGCCAACAAGAAGGCTAGCTGGAACAAAGCTAGAATTAGCTAGAAACGCTGTACTTACCCCTGTACTGTCTGAATTTAAACCATAGAGACGGGCAAATAGCCTCCTGCGAAACAATTACCAAAACAAATGATGATAAAATAGGAAACCCAACCACCACAACCGCTGTTCATCGCATAGTGATGTAGGGTGAAAATGTCCAAGTTTAATCGTGAAAGTAATCGTCGATTACGATTAAATTTGCAATGTAATCGATTACGATTACATTTCATTTTTGGTCTGTTCAATCGATTACGGTTACTATAAAAACTGTAATCGATTACGATTGACAATTACGATTACCCCATGTCTGGCCCCGACTTGGGGTGTATGGTGGGTGGCTGATACGGTTGTGGATGTACCAACAATGGAACTGATATTTATTGCCTATGTCGTTTACAATCCAGAGATTTTTGAAGGTCTTGAAAATTTGTGAATTGAATTGCCTCCAGTATTAGAAAAAATACTGCTTCAACCCAACGTTTCAAAAAGTTGTGTTATTCAAAATGAGTAACATGTTTGGCAGAACAAATGTGTTTTGTTCCACCACAAAGGCAATCTGATAGCTTTTACACATTAGCAACAACTATTAGTATTGCTAGCTAGTACTGTCATGATTGATATTTTTTGTAATTTAAATCATTCCAAAAAATGATTTCTGTATTTTGTAGTAGAAACCATTCCGGTGTGTTATGGCAGAAAAGGGACCAAAAACACCGTCCACCCTGTCCCATAAAGAAAAGTGATAGCGCATAGATGGCCTCTCCATTTCAGGTGTAGAGATTGCCACACGTCTATGCTTACAGTAGACTCGATGCAAGGCCTCTCCTAGACAAATGTACCCGCAGCAACATCTTTCCGTAGTGCCCCCTGATAGTGCAATTTATTGATGTGCAAATGCTGCGACTGTTATGTCTACCGGTATCATTGGGACAGTTACTAGCATGAAATGCACAAAATTAAATTAACTCATCGCGCATCTGTCGTCACGTACGTACGTCACCAAGGACCGCGCTCGGGCTTTAGGCAGAGGCACTCGTTCGAAAAATTCGCGAACCTCTACCAAACCAGCCAAACACAACTGGAAACTCATGTTGCGCCTGCTACGCATCTGGGGAGGCAGATGGGGACAGCGCATAGTGCTTCTACTCTGGGAGACTTGAAAACCACACGGCAATCCCGCCATAAGCTAGTGATAGGAAAGTGGAACATCACTTCGCTCACGGGAAAAGAGCAAACTGGTCGAGGAAGCCAAATGATGTTCCCTAAATGTTGTTGGCATCTCTTCGACCTAAGCGTCGTTGTTCTAGCAATGTTTAGCTGGATGATGGGTGGAGACTCTTCTACTCCAGCGTTGAGGCAACAAAGTTTGCCCAGGCTGGAGTGGGTATACTTGTAATCCCTCAACTGTCAAACTTTGTTGATGAATCATTGAATGGCTCCCTTGTAGGAGGAAGGGTGTGCATGTTGTGGTTGAAACTGTTGGCAGCTCCCTGCGTTTGATACAGGTATGCGGTCCAACAGCTAAAGTCACAGCATAGTTGCCTTGAAAAAAGATGCCGCGAAATAATTGATCCAAAGCTGACTGATACCCAGTGCGGTTTTTGTCCTGACCTTAGCAGACTGATTTTTTACTATCCAACAAACTTTTAAGAAATCTTGGGTGTATGCCGAAGAAGTGTGCACATGCTTTGTCGACCTCGATAAAACATACGAATGGGTCCTTCGTGAAAAGCTTTGGGAGAGCTGCAGGAATACGATATTGACGACGTCACTGTATTCTTGCTCAGAAGTTTGTGTTCGTGTCGGCGGAGTTAAATCATAGCTGTTCACCCGGGGTGCTGGACTCTGACAAAGGGGTGTGCTGTCATCGTTTCTCTTGATAGTCTATATCAGGGGTCTCCAAACTCTTTTGTCCGAGGGCTGCATAAGCTATTACACAATATTTCCAGGGCCGGACGTCTTACGTAATGTGATTGTTTTGGGATATGTTACATTCTACCAAATCAAGAAATATTTCATAAATATATTATTTTTTCATTATTGACAAAATGGCTTCGCGGGCCAGATTTGGCCCACGGGCCGTAGCTTGGAGACCTCTGTTCTATATGAATTGGATAGACAGTCACAGCCAAGTCGATGATGTTGTCACTGTTGAAAACTGCAGGATCCACCGTTTTTTCGCGGACGATTTGGTGCTGTTCGCATCTTGTCAACAGGACCTGCAACATGCACTGGATCTGTTTTAAGCTGTTTTCGACCAAGCAGGAATGAAAATCAGTACTAAAAAGATCGAGGTATTGTCTCTCCAGACACCCAAGGCAGTGTATGCTGCAAGTGAGCGGCAATACACTGCAGCAGGTACAGAAGTTAATATAGCTCGAGGTGGTATTCATGTGGGACGGAAGGCGGAACGAGGAGATTGATACATGGATTGGTAAAGCAAACACAGTTCTCCGTGAGCTTCATCGCTTTGTGGTGACGAAACGGTAGCTTTCAAACACAGCAAAGCTGTCCGTTTTTAAATTAGTCTTTGCTCTGATCCTAGCCAATGCTCATGAATCGTGGGTGATCACTGAAAAAACACTATCCCAAGCAGTTTTTTTCGGTCATAGACTGAATTTTTTTTAATGACCGAAAAAAATTAAGTCAATTCGGTGGTGATGTCCGAAAGGTAAGCTAGTGAATACTGTTACGGTAAGTTTTAATACTATTGCGGGACAAATGACCGAAATTTCTCAGCGAAAACAAAAGAGAAATACAAGCGGCACAGATGGGATTTTTGCGAAAAGTTCACAGTGTGACACATCGCAACAAAGTGCGCAATTGTGAAGTTCGTAAAGCCATGAATGTCGAGCCACTTCTTTCCCTAATCGAGAGATCTTAGCTGTGGTGGTTCAACCATGTGTCCACAATGTCCCACGAAAAATTAGCAAGGCAAGTTCTGCTGGCTACACCACGGGAAAGCGGCCCAGAGTTCGTCCAAGGACCAGGTGGAGTGACTATATCTCCGACCTTGCTTCGCCCCATCTTGGTGTGGAGCCTGCAGAGCTTACTGAGACTGCTGTTGACCATGAGGTATTTTGAGTCCTCCTAGGGCTGCTGCCCACCCTCACCAGAGGAAAAGTAGGCGCGAAAATCAAAAGAAATCATTCCGCTAGCACTTCCATCAAGCTTACCAACACTCTTTCCAGATTAGGTCATGATATTATGGCATTTTTCATTACTACTGACTTCTATTAATTTAGTTGCCTGCAATTTTGTAGTCTTGCACGCTGGAGCTTCAAAGCTATATCATCTAGTGTTTGCATATGTGCGCCTGTACTGGTGTTAACAATATAGCTGTCGATAATTGGTAAATACTAAATATGTACAGAAAATAACTTCTAAAAATGGTTTTCATGTTGCACATCCAACATCATGGTGCAAAATCTAATTGTTGATGTTTCAAACGTTGCATCGCTTCATGCAAGATGAAAAGTCAACTTTGGTGATTAAAACTCGCTAAGAGAAAATCTGCAGCTGATCTGAAGAAACTTATTTAAATGAGTGTTTTTTATTAAGTTTTTCATTTTTTGGTGATTTATCGTCATTGTGTGTCAGTGGGAATCTCAGTTGGTTCTTTTTTGCTAACAACATCAAGTGCCGAGGGTTTAATTTTAACGTAGCTAATTGATTTAATTTTTGTTTCTATGTGCCTGCATTATCAATTCCAGTGAACTCGAACGGTTTATGAGCCAACAAGGCCGAAGAATAGCAACTCCCATTTTGTTTATTTCATATGAAACTTTTCGTCTTCATGCACACGTGCTGCACAAAGGCAGCATAGGACTGATGATCTGCGACGAAGGTCACAGGTATTCGCCAGAATCTGTTGCAATTTTTTGCTTTTGTCAAAACGTTTGAATGAAATATCAAGAATTTCTGTTTAATACCCCATAACTTTCTCACACTTTCCACAATGGAAGTTGCCGCCACATAACCTGCACCCATCCAGATTTGAACATTCAAGCATAAGGCCAATCAATGAGTTGAGGAATAGGGCTTCATGTTTTTCATTGTATAAGCCAAAAGCATGGCCAGAAAAGTGTAACATATATCAACAGGTGAACCTTCAAATATAGATGCCTTTTAATGGTGCTTTTTATTCATTGAAACCATATACCAGATGTGAGCAGCCGGTTGTACTGTATGGCGAAGTGTGTAATTCTTATAGAAATGGCTTTTAAGTTTAAATTTGTGAGCTTACTCCTTGCAACTGCAGGAACAGTCAAAATGAAGAGTTTGTTCTGTTTCCGATTTTTTAAAATATTGTTTTGCTGTGCCCATCCGAGAATTGTCTAGAAACTGATTGAACCCTTGGTTAAGTAACAAAGCTTTACGCCAGGTCCGATGTGACACAACCTCTGTTTAATCATCAGGTTAAAAAACTGCGAAAACTTAACGTACTCAGCCCTGAGCAACTCGAAGTGTCAACGAAGAGTGTTGTTGTCCGGCACTCCCATCCAAAATGATTTGCTTGAGTATTTCAGTTTAATTCATTTTGTGAACCCCGGCATGCTCGGAACTGCTGTAGAGTTCAAGAAAAGGTATATAACAGTGAATGTTGCTATTTTTTTTCAAATCTTACTTTGAAATTTGTAATGTTGACAGATTGTATGCGACCATAGAATTCCCCGCGCTGGCGTCATGCAGTGTTAGTTTGCTTGATTGATCAGTTGTTGAGGTTTTGTATGGCATACCGAACTGTGTTAGAGAGTCATTTAGTTTGCTGAGGGCCAACGAAGGTTCATGAAAATTGTTCGGCATTTTTAGGAGAGTTTGAATTAAAGGAATGTCTCTAAATTTGTGGCTATCGGTTACCTCTCATCAAGTCGATGCATGGTGACTGGTGCCACAACTGGCTTTTTTGCTCCTGCTATTGAGTGGTAACCTTGTGCTACTTCAAGTCTTTATCTGTCAAATGTTTAATTATCGTTTTTGTAAACTGGTTTGATTGTGCAGTCCAACTGCTCCCTGTTACCAGCGAGATATTCAAAATCATCTGTTTGATAGGTTCGAATTGCCGATTTTAAGAGGCCGCGACTCACTTGCAACCGACCAACACAAAGAAGCGGGTGAAACTAAACTGAAAGAGTTGGTCAAGCTTGTTGACATGTGCATTATTAGAAGAACGTCGGACATATTGTCGAAGTAACGTACAGCATACGTTTATTTGTAGCAAGCTCTGTTCTGTGGCGAGCTGTCGCTGTTTTAGCGCAAGTCGCAACAATGGCCAAACCTAGGTGTCGAAAATTTTGATATATATTTATTAAATTGAGGCATACTCCAAAAAGTTCGTGAACATTTTTTCACTAAGAAGATCGCTGCTTGTAATCACACAAAAAGGCGGTAAGTTGCCATCGGTGAAATTTCTCTGAAACGAACTTCTACTTCTGGAGGAGACAATAAAGGTAATCACAACTTACGTGTCGCAGTGCAAAGTTATATAATTAAAAAGTATGCATTTCGTTTATAGCGCTTTTCCCAGTCGCAATCTGTTGTGCGTGAAAGTGACTCGCCCATTTATTGGTCACAAGCAAATGATACCAAACTGAAATATAACTTAAATACATTAGCAAACTTTTGGATGTCAGCTTTTTCATCTTATTATTTTGTACACATTTCAAGCAAGATAAATTTTTGTAGAGTATATTCAAATGTTAATCTATACAGCCTTTCTTGTCCGTATGTTTGAGTTTCTTTGCATAATAAAATTATTTAACTCCTGCCTAAACTTTTGAAAGCAAGTTATTGATTATAAATTGTTGGGGGTACGAGGCCAGAACAACATTGTTTAGAGGTGCAGAAGTAGAAAAGGTTGGAACCCCTGATATAGAAGTTTTCGCCGCCATACTCATATTCTAGAATAGAGTGAAATAATCTTTTCTCTTTTTAAATTAAATAAATTATGTTCAATAGATATCTCCCGGTCAAAACTGAACTTGTCATATGTTGCCCTCTGACGCCACTACAGCAGAATCTCTATAACACGTTCGTCGGGAAGCAGGATTTCGCATCAAACTCATCAAAACGGCGGAAAGAAAGCGAAGACGTCATATCCGCACGTGGATTGTCGGCGATAACTCAGCTCAAAAAGGTGGTTTAGAACGGTGCATGGCGTCTTACTCAAACTTGGTAGGAAAGATTTTTCTGAATACTTTGTTTGAAAAAATGGCTGAGCTCTATTGTTTGGGACTAAATGTTTAACGTGGTCTGCCATTAACACATTTTCATAAAAAAACAATCCAAATCAATTCGCTTTTTCATCCAATCAGTTCTCATTTTCTACTCTAGGTTCATTCATTTTTTGATTGAATTACTAACTGCAACTATTTACCACCGTAAAATTTACAATGCAAACTGATGCCCAACGTAGTTAGCTCCTTACCAGGATCACATATTCGCGCTTCAACGATTTTTCATAATTTCAATGATTTTCTTGAAAAGGTGAGAAAATGTGCATTAAGTTTGCACACGCCTCGTGGGTTGTCCGGGTTAGCAATATGAAACCTGGTCACGGTCTATGGGTTGATAGTAGCGAGTTGTGGGGAGTCCGGGCTCAAGACGGTTGACAGTGGCATCTCTAGTACAGTTTTTTTTTCGCTGAAACACTTCGGTCATTTTTTGCTGAAACATTTCGGTGATTTGTCTCACAGTTGTATTAAAGCTCACCATGAGCATGTTTTTTAGACTATATTGTCAGACATTCATACCGAAATGACTTAATTTTTCTCGGTCATTTCAAAAACGTTTCTGTCTATGACCGAAAAAAAAACAGCTCCAGTACAAACCCGCCGGACCTCTATATACTTGAAGGTCTTGCTGGGGTTGAATGCCATATAACCCAAAAGTGATTATTCCAGGCTAAGAAGATGATATGCTTTGTCTAAGAGGCTTACTGTAAAGTAAACGGTGATGGATTAGTAAGTGTAGTATATATATACTTGGCGGTGTTGCACATGCAACAACTAATCCAAGAGTTGGCATACAGTTCTTCGGTCTTCCGCATTTGGATGTCGACGTATCACTGTGCGTTTGCACGTTTTATCCAGCTTTGCAACCATCCATCGCTCATACACGAGAAGTGCTTACTGCAAGAAGACGGATACGAAGGCATGCTTGGTCTGTTTCCGCCCGGATTCAACAACAAAACCGTGCAGGTAACTCTAAGAACGACTTGCTTTTAATTCGAATAGGAACTCGCAAATCTTCCATATGTGCTTTGGAAGATTTGCGAGTTGCTTTGGCCAGCTCAGTCATAAATGCTTTTTGTGCTTCTCACGAGTTGCCCGCACCCAGGTTGGCCGTGAGATAATACCTTCGGTGCGGTGTGAATTCCACGCGATAATTTGGCAGGCGCCGGACGGTTTTTAGGTTGTTTTCATCCAACCGCTATACTCAAAATTGAATAACTCAAAAAGTACTTGCCCGATTGACCTCAAATTTTCAGGTCAGATGCATTTTCACAAAAGGAAGATTCGTCTAAAGCTTGGTTTCAAAAGACGAAGCATGTTAAAATTTATTGCGCCCTACTCAACAACTACTTAACCCAAATTAGCGCGTTGCCAGCCACGCGCACAAACAATTGCTCTGATGCGCCGGAACAGAGTCCTGATGCTCGATTCAACAAATAGTAACTCGCAAAGTTCTTGATGTATTAAATTCAAATTTTCAGGCAAAATTTTCTGAAGATAATTTTTGTAAAGTTTGGCTGCACAAACTTTAGTTTTAAGAAAGTTATGGTGCTTCACACAACACCTGCTCAACCCTGCTGTATAGGACAAAGTTTAGTAGCCTATGCGCGTCTGTACTTGCGAAAGGAGAGTAACTACCTCTGAAGTTTTTCGTTAGAATTACTTCAAATTTTCAGAGATGATGAGAATAGGTATGAATGTTTATATGTGNAAGTTTTCTGTGCACCAATACAACTAAAGAAAAAGTTACCCTCATACACGCACGCAACAACTGTCAAGACCTAAGTGTTTTGCAAAAAGTGCTGTAGCCTAGGCCTNGCAAACTGTTGCTGGCTACCAAACTGCATAACTAAAACCTTCTTNCTGATATTACTTGAAATTTTCAGGGATTATGTGGGTAGGTATGGAGAACATTGTTGTAAATTTTCATTGCAACCGAATGAGTGCAAAAAATGTTATTGTGTGTTGCCAAACAACTGTTCGCGCCGAACTTTTTTGAAAAAGTCTTGTAGCCTAGGCCTAGGAAGATGGTTTGCTACCAAACTTCATAACTCAAAAAGTTTTTGGTCAATTTGTATGAAATTTTCAGGATGAGCTTGTCTCAACATGAAGAAAATTTGTGGAAAATTTCGTTGCAAACAAACAAGTACGCGAAAAGTTATCGCCTTGGCGTTTATATACGCCAATCCGCACCTGACGTATTTGATTGAATGACGCATGCGTCATTCCGCACCCTGTGCGTTTGAACGTCGTATGACGCATACATGCGTCAATCAGCGCCGAAGGTGTTAACGACACAATTGATTCAAAATAACGTTGCAATGCTTGAGGTTGTGAACTGAGGTCAGATTGATATGAAAAGTTTTTGTAAGATTGCTAGAACATTGATATTTCTTCAATTGTTCGTTGCTAAAGTTAACTTGTTATGACACTTCAAGTATTTATCTGTAAACATATGATCTCTTTTTCATATCAAATGACTGTTTGCTGATCATCCTAAATCAGCCGGAGCTTTCTGGAAAAATGCTGCTCGTCGACAACCTGCTCGCTGTAACTCGTTCGACCACAAGTGACAAGTTCGTGCTGGTGTCTAACTACACACAGACCTTGGATTTGTGTGAGAAGCTATGCCGATTGCGAAGGTGGTTATATTGCTGATAGCTTCAGTTTCTACCATTTTTGGTGGCAGTGAGGTTACTCTGTTCAAATAGATTTTGTTTACGTTTAAAAATCTATTTAATGCTTTGCAAACATCTTTCGCCACGACCTTTTTTGATGTTTTTGGGCTCTCGGCTTGTGATCTTAAACAACTGCACCCTTTTCTTAAATGTTCGATCCATGCTTCCCCCAGATGAATGCATTCACAGGAAACTTTACATTGGGTACTCGGTGTTGGTTTTATGCCACAACCCCACCTTGTTCGAGGTGGCTGTTATCTCAGAGTAACACAATTGCTTGTAGAAGGGGCTCGCAGCGTTGAACGTTGTCACAGGTACATGTTCGTGCGACTTGACGGCAGCATGACGATCAAGAAAAGAGCAAAAGTTGTGGAAAAATTCAACGACCCGTGCAGCCCTGAATTTGTCTTCATGTTAAGCAGCAAGGCGGGAGGGTGAGTTGCAATGGAAGAAAATACCCGCTTTTGCTTCTTCGTAATTCCACTGATGCGGAGTAAAAAATCCAAACCCATGTTTTAAAACTCAGTAAGCTGGCTTATATTCGAAAAGAAAGTTTTTCGCTGTGCTTCCGCTCATATTGAGTGTTCTTGTGCTGTTTGGGTGACAGCGATTGGCGGCAGGCTGATTCCTGGATCGTACTTCTTGCCGGGGCAGTTAAGGTGAACGCTCTTGCTCGAGGAGCGCTACGGCGATTCACTCAGTGGTTGTGATCGACCACCCAGCCAGTCGATTGAGAAACGAACACTCTACCACTGAGCTATCGTGCTTCCCCCAAATTACTGTGTTATTTAAATTGAAAATTTTGCTGCACGTGATCATTTTTGTGTTAAATTCAGCCCCACATTCTAGTTCTGCTCTCATAAAATCGAATGAAATGCTTAGTTAAAGGTATACAACTGAAACTCTAGCTATCTTTTAGGGATATATAGTGTTTAGGTCTTATTCAGAATCGGATCGTTCTTGTTTAATCCTACTTCACGTTTATGTGGGTGTCATTGTTGATGTTAACCCACCACCTGTCGTGCAGACCAGGACAACTAAATATTGCTAGTTTACTAATTCGACGAATTAGAGCGAATTGACGGTACTTCTAATTTTAATCTAATTTATTGAAAGCATCAGTGCTCTAATTCCAGTTCTAATTTAATTTCCGGTTTTGCAAAAAATGCTAATTTGTCCAACGGTATTTTTAAAGATGAAACGAGAATGCACCCTCGTGCAATGAAAGTGCAACAAAATGGTCGCAAGTGCTATGTCGCCATTCCATTACTCTAAAAACAAAAACGGTAAAAACTTGATCAATTTCTTTTCTCAGTTGCAGCACAAACTGGAACTATGTGACCTTATCTGTGATGATTATTGCATCTATCCACTCACACGCAGAAGTCAAAATAGTCACCAGTTACTTGCGACAGTCAGTCAGCTGTGATGTTTTAGGGCAGAGTTCTCGAAACTATGGCCCGCGAAGACGTTTTGTCAATAACGAAAAAATGTTTTACGGAAAACTTGTTGATTTGTTAAAATAGAACATATCCGGAAAAAATCACATTACGTAAGATATCCAGCCCTTGTAAAAGCTTATGTCAGGCAAATGTTTGGAGATACCTGTTTTAGAGCACGGGAAAAGCGGACATTGTTTCCCTTATCTGAAGGCTGCTGCTCGAGAACTCCTGGGTATGACAGCGAGATCGGCTCCGTCGGAACGAGTCTTTAGCCACGCAGGCGAATTGTACAGCAAGAAACGCGCCGATCTTGTCGCACGAATCTTTGCTATTCTCATGCTTGACTATAGGAATGAATCCACATTTGAGCATGAATTGAACTTGGATTAAAGTCGCTTTGACTTTAAATGTAATTATGATTTTAGTTTAATTTNTGTTTTTCGAAATTCCNCTAATTTTAATTCTAATNTAATTTAGAAAAGCTAAAAAAAATTTAGTTGTCGAAGTCTGCTGTCGTGTGTCACNCAGGTATTTTGCGCACTCATCAGTTCAAGGAATATTGTCTTTCTCTAATTTCTCTTCCAACGATTCAGTTTTTAATTTAAAGATAAAGAAAGACCCTGTTTTGCAAACACCGTGCCTCGCTATGGAAAACTTGTCAGAAAAACTTTTTCTCCAAGAGTAACAAGGATCCCGTTTTGTAAGCAATGTGGTCCGTATTAAGGAACTTTTTAAATATTTGTAAACAGTTGATACTATTCTATTGTCGCTTTGTGATGTTCCGCAGTAAATTTTCAGACTAGAAACGCGTTGTGCCCAACACGATGTTTAGTTGAATTAAGTCGCGTGTGCTTGGTTTGTGCAAAAGAATTCACCGACAAGCGTCTGTAGGTGTGGTTTGAATCTGATTGGTGCGAATCGTCTGGTCATGTTTGATCCCGACTGGAATCCAGCCAATGACGAACAAGCAATGGCGCGCGTTTGGAGAGACGGGCAGAAGAAAGAGTGCTACATTTACAGGTATGACTATTGAACGTACGCTGCGGAAGTCACACTTGCAAGTAACGAAATGATGGATTTCCGAAGCATCCACATTGCTTTAAAACTTCAGACAGCTTTCGAACGCCTTTGAGAAAATGACCTTGAAATGTAAATATTCAGCATGTTTTTAGAATTTTTGTATATCATATCATCTTCAGCACAGAGCTGGAGGCGATCGTTTTTCGGGGTTTCTTCAACGAATTGAAAATTATAATCAGAAATCAAATTTTAGATGGTGCACCCAGTTTTCACGCAAAAAATGCCTGCTCTCAGGTGAAATCGTTTCGCTCCTGAAATAAAACCCATTAGTGGGTCCGCAGCGGTGTCGCGCTAGCGGCAAAATGGGGCAGACATTTTTTGGAGCGCAAAAGAAAAGACCCCAACCAAAAAAATCATTCGCCCGTGATTGTGGACATTGAAAAGCATGTAAACAAAATTTGTAGCTGAAAAATTAGGGTATTCGAGCCCCCTGTGGACACGAAACCAGCACCGGATAAACGACCGATGCGGACGTACGTTTTGCAAACGAAATCACGCAGGCTGCTGGCAACTGGCACGATAGAGGAGAAAATCTTTCAACGTCAGGCTCACAAGAAAGCTCTGTCGTCGTGCGTGGTGGATCAGGAAGAAGACGTGGCTCGTCACTTCTCACGTGATCAGTTACGCGACCTTTTTTCTCCACACGATGATGACGACGACGCAAGCTGCAGCAGCACGCACGCAACTTTAAATTGCACGAGGTATATTCTTTGCGGAATACTTTTAGCAACAAAGCGCACTAAGTTTGTTTGAATTGTAAGCTGCCTTTTTTTCACAACGTTGGTGCAGTTTTTTCTGACAGTAATTCTAACACCAACAGTGTTTTTGTGGTGGTCTCCACTGCTCAGCCCAAAATTTTCAATAAAAAATATTGGCAATGAAAAGAAAATGCTAAGTTGATATACATTTATGAAAAGGCGCATTACATTCGAAGAAAGGTGTATCAAGTCAAATCGAATCAAAGCAGCTTCAGAGAAATGTAAAAATGGCAGAGCTTTGCAAAGGCGTCTTCATGTAGGCCTATTGTCTTTTGTCGAAAATCTCACATTTGTACATTTATTATTCTGTATCAGCGTTTCTTACAGTAGTAACTGACGTTCTCTATTCAAAAGTGGTCTGTTTGGACTCTTATTTTTTGATGTCTTTAGGTGCGTTAACGGTATACAAACACGGGCCCCGCCGTCGAACGCAGACTGCAATTCTGATCTGGCGGATTGGCATCATTGTTACGTAACCAAAGACATTCCTGATCCGGTTTTAAAACAAACATGGAAGCAGTCGAACGCCACCTTCGCCTTTTATCAAAAATCTCACGAGAAGCAAAGAGTGACTGTTTAAGGACAAAGCAGTCAGTTCTTTGTGGTTGATGGACCAGTTGACAGTTAGCTGATCAGTGAAGAAAAGCGTTTTCACGAGACCACGTTGTTTGCAATTTCATTTTTTAGTCTCGTTTTGGTGCTATCTCGCGCGGGATCTTTTGACGTTACTCCTTTCAACTGTGAATGGTTTTCTGTGGTCGTTGTTTGTGTTACTGGGGCAGAAGTAAGGATCCTTTCGGCACTTGACTACTTGCAGAAGTACCATTGTGCATTAATTCTGCAGGAAATCGATAACAGTGCGTGCCATCACTGGCATCAGCAGAAAGGCGAAAAAATCCTGAACGTGACTTTGTGGCAATGCTTTGGATAGCTTTATTATTAGTATTCATTTAGCGTGTCGTCGTTGATATGAACATCGTGATGCTGCGATAATTTTGAACTGTGACAAACCATACATTGCCGACAAAATCTACCAATGAAGTCTTTTTTCCAATTCACCTACATCTTGTTACTTGGTTTGGAACCAATACGACGGTCCTTCATTTTTTTTCGAAAATTTTCAAAATGAAATTTTATTATCTTGTGCGGTGACGGACTGCTTTTGTCATAGAACTTTCCCCAACTTCAGTTTTTGGCACTTAACATCCGTGCTTCTGCGACGCGTTGCCTTCTTGCGGCCGGACACAACACTTTGAAATTTTCTCAACATTTCGTTTTTATGCGCTTGTAAAATTTATGGCGTTGTCGTTGACAGCTGGATCAGCCGGTGTGCAAGGACGTGTTTCTGAATCGAGTAAGTAGCACAGCTGTTAAGCAAGCCTATCATACAAATTGTGGTAAAAGCATGAAATGTTCCAAGGCATTCTGTCTATTAAGTTCATTTTCAGATGTGGAGCCATCTTGGATTGACCTGTGATGACCTTGGACGATTGAAACATAACATTTAGCGCTAATTGCTATAATACCATGTTCAGTAATTTAGCATAAACCATGGCAAACAGCATATCAACTGAAAGATCTTAACAGGTATTATTTTTATTTGTGTGCAGTAGTTGCCTCAAGTCTCATGGTCCATATCACAAGGGTAGGCTAATCGAATAACACAAGAGCAGAAAAATGGTTGGTCATAGCACATTACAGAGTAGCCTGCCTAGGTGTTAGTTGATAAAACAGTCAACACAAAGAGAGGAGCAAGACACTGGAGATAAATGAAGACATTGTAAAATATCAGGTTTTGAAGTAAACGGCTAACAAAAAAATCCCGATGGAGGTGCTCACCGGCGCACAAAAGCATGTGGATTGTTTTGATCAAGGTTTAGGTGTTTCATACATATAAACAACAAATAACACCCTTCTGTGATAATAAGATGATAGTGCAACAAAATACATTTGTTACAAAAACGACAATAAACTTTTGAATTTTAACGTACATCATAATGAATTAACAACAACTTCAATATTATCCAAAAATAAAAAACACTTGTAGCTGGGCTCAACGTGGTTGCACTGTGGGAAACTGACTGTGAATCATTTAATGTTTGCTGATGATATTTGTACATTTACACATAGTGAACTCCCATAGGNGTACGGGAGCTCAAAATTTGATCTTGTTTTTCCCAAACAACGTACAGGCAGCAAGTCTTAATGTTGTTACAGGCAAGTTGCCTGTAACAACTTATTGCCGAACAGAAAACAAACTTGCTGAAATATCCTCAAGCCTGAGACAGTCAGAACTAATCCAAAAAGATTACAGCCAATCAAAACTGATCATTAAGTCAGCTGACCTGACTGAAGACGGCTATCCTAGGACGCTGACCTCAAGTCGCCCCAGTGACAACGTCAGCAGAAGTCACAAGACAAGCAGCAGAAATCACATGAAGCTGATCACGACTAGGAAACGATGACGAAATAGAAAGGGGAAACCCCAAGCACCGACGACTACCTGAAGGTGCTGGAAGTATTTGAAATCAGCCAATCACCAGACGATTCAACAAGCAATAGCTAATTAGAACACCTGAAGTAAAGGGGCGTTCACAAGACGATTTACGGGTATAAATACGGTCCCATTTGGACTGAAAGAGAGAGTCTTCTCTTTAGGCCTGAGGCCAAGGTTAAGTTGTTGTCGTGAGCCTAAGCGCCGGCAATAATCAGGAATATAAATTTGGCTTGTCCGGGTTAATCCCTGCCAGTTTGAAATACAGAAAATGGCTTGTCCGAGTAAAGTTCTGTCAGTATAAACGTACTGCACTAGCGTAGTTTTGTCATGCTGGTTATTCAGGATTGAACTGTGCTCGTGAGTGAATTCCATTCTTGTCTTACTGATTTGCTGTCAGATCAGCCCAGCCGATGGAAACAACTTCTGAGTAAAAGCAGCAACTTTCAAAATTGCGATTAGTCATAAATTTCAACCTTAAATCCAATAGCCTTTACCGCGCAAGTCGAGACACAAGTTAACAGCGGTGAAGCATGAGTGTGACAAAATCAGTCTAACAACGACAAATCAAAGGCGTAGATTTAAGCGCAGTCACAATAAAGTCTTAACTTTTTGAGTGAATTATGTAACAACATACATACTTAAATTATGGAATAAGCTTCATTAGTAAAGATCATTAATACATAAAAGTTTCAGTCTTATGTTTAATTAAATCGCTTGAATAGGGGAACCAATTCGAAAGGATTGTAGATCCCTTTATCGCGAATATTAAAGAACAGAATTAATAGATGAGAATTATGTGAGCGTTGTGACATGTCGAGAAGTGCTTGAATATTATGATACACCGCATATTGGTGAGTACCAGTTTAGTTTCTGCGAAAACGGTCCTTATGAGAACCCATGCATAAATGACACCTACTGGATCAAAAGCACCCTACGATGCCTCCCTACAGGGGACGCATCTGGTGTTACAATGTTAAGACTAAAACGTACCATTGTAAACGAAACAAGGTGTCTGCATGCCTAATTACCGGGGTTCAAAGCCGCACGCCCTCAACTAGCAATCAGTATTCTGCATATAGCCACATGTGAACAATGGTAATGTTTATTGGTTGAAAAAGGTTAGCTAATTAATATAACCCCCAAAATTGCTGTTCATGCCACAACGTGTGGTAGATGTTGTTCAGCATCTTCATTTTCAAGTTTTTATATACGTTCTACGCTTATTCTTTCAACACGATCATCCTAATAGCTAAGATCTGTTCTTCTCTAGCACAGGTGTGTGCATTTACGTTAGCCACAATCGCAATCAATCTGGTAAAGGAGCAAAATATATCAGGTTGCGATCTAAAGTATTACATTGCTGCAGATAGGACAAGTCTCAAGTAAGAAGGAAAGGAGGCAGTTTAATACATAGCATATAGCTTAGCCTTCCACATTAGGCAATCTTCACTGCAACGCGTTGTAACTTACTTAAATATTTACAGTTTCTAAAGCCACATTATGAAAACCAAAAATCCACCCTAGTTTAGACAGTTGAATGTGCAATGAATACAGCATGCTAAGAAAAAATAGCAATATAGGACTGATGCAGGCAAATACTGCAGCCTATATTTTTATTTATTTGTTTGTGAGCAGACACGAAGTCCATAGTAGGAACACACACACTCTGCAGAACGCAGGTTGATACAAACAGACGAAACATAATGTAGTACAAGGCATTGAAGCCGGCGGAATCACAGGGTATATGATAAACTGCCAAGGAATGTGTAAAAATGCACATTTTCAATGACAAATGACTTATAACCTCAACTAGAATATTTTATAAAAATAGCAGTGCTTCACTGGACTGCATTACTATTAGTGAATTATGCAGTGCAATAGATAGTACAGTTGCTACTTCTCATGAAAACTTCACTTCACAGTCACTTCACAATTGAAACATTAAATTCATTGCATGAAACAAACGGAAAATATGAAAACCTAAACAGTATGAAATTGCACCTACAGTACTACCACACAACATATTACCGCTGCAGTTACGTATTTAACTCTGGTAACAGATTCACACTTGCAAATCTCACAACATCAAGCAAGTTTGGAACACAATAACCTCACAGAATCATATCACAGCTACACCACATTACTACCACAAAACATTTTGCAGCTGCAGCTACATTTTAGTTGTGCGCTTTACAGCATCAACAATTTGAGGTTTACAAAAATTAGGGTCAGTTGGAATGGTGGGTCACCACTAAATGTTCCTAAGTTTAAAATGTTTCTAACTCTACCCAAATTTCAATGAGGTTGTTTCAACTGGCTCAAATTCAATTTGGGCTTTTGGAATTTTCCCAAATATTTGTAATATACCTAGTACACAAATCTGAATGAAACTCTTCCAACTTGCCCAGATGGCTCCAATTGTGTCCAAGTTTGAATGAAGCTATTTCAATTACCCAAATATGATTGAGGCTGTTGGAATCTGCCCAAATGTTTCTAATTGTATTCAAATTTAAATGAATATCTTGTATATTACCCAAATTCAAATGAAGCCGTTTGAAGTTTCGCAAAATTGAATAAACCTGTTTAAAGTCACCAAAATTGAATGAAGATGTTCCACTTGCCCCAAATTTGAATGGAACTATTGCCTTTTGGCCAGAGTTGATTTAATCTGTTGGAATTTACCCAAATTTTTCCAATTTATGGAAACATTTCTAACTCCACCCAAATTTGAATAAAGTTGTCCCAATTTGCTCAAATTTCATTGAGATTGTTAAATTTACCCAAATGATTTTAATTTCATCCAAATTTGAATAAACCTCATAGTTCACCCAGACATTTTTTAATTTACTAAAATTTCAATCGAGCTATTCTGTATGACCCATGTGTGAGCAAAACTGTTTGAAGTCACCCACAATTGAATGAAGCTGTTGCAAATTTCCAACATTTGATTTGACTGATGGATTTCACCCAAATGTTTCCTATTCATCTAGATGTTTTTATTTTCACCCAAATTTGAATGAAGCTTTTCTCATTTGCCCAGATTTAACTGCAGCTGCTGGACCGTACCCAAATTCTCCTAATTTACTCAAATGTTTCTAATTTTACCAAAAACTTGAATAAATTTTTTTAGTTGGCCTAAATTTGATGAAGGCTGTTGGAATTATCACGAGATTCCAGTTCACTCAAGGGCGGTGTCTATTTTGCCATCAGGAAAACAAATGGCAAAATAGTCTCAGATGATTCTGCCGTTTCGGCCATTATTTTGCCTAAGTAGGGAAAATAGACGATACCTCACTTACACATGAATGTAGTTGTATACTTTGCCCAAATGTTGNAAATTTTTGCCCAAATAATGGCCAATTTTTCAGCTTTGGGGATGCGACCGCATCCCCATGCCGTACGCTTATGTGGACTCCAATCTTCTCTGAATATTTGTGATGATTATGCTGCTAATCACGAAATTGCTTATAATTGCAACAAAACAAGTGGTGTATCTTTCAGTCCCAAAATTATAAACAACCTGCTCCGTCGAATGTTTTCTAAATGGTGTGCGTGTAGGTTACAATTTTCTGACCAAGTCATATATCTTGGTGTATTATTAAATGCCGCACTGAAGACTGACAGTGACATCCAGAGGCAAGTGAAATCGCTGTACTCTGCAGCAAATAAACTAAGAGGCGCCTTAGCTCAGTGCTCAACTCTGGGATATCTAGAAACTCTAAATATCCCTGGCTAAAGAATTTATAGACATGCCTGGCTCAACTGCAGTAAAAACACTCTATTTCGTGCCTGTTGCATTGCATGCCAGTGTATGCTTGCAAAATGTGGAGCAAATACACAGACTAATATGAAGCGCTTACGAATTGCTTACAATAATGCCTACCGAATTATGCATTACATACCCAGAAATGTAAGTTTTCGCCCACACCAGATTAACTGTTATGTCAAGATCTTTGATGCCTTGCTTAGAAACTATCTGTATGGCTTCGCTCGCCGATGCGAATCTTCATCAAACTTATTTATTCGATGACTTCAAAGGGTCTGATGCTTTCCACAAGCTTTATTTTTCCTCCATTATTTAACGTTCTTGAATGCCGGTATCAGTGACCAATTGCAGTATTTGCTGGTGCGTTGTCTTGGTGTCTGTTTTCTACAGCTTTGCCTATGCCAGCGTGGTCCAACTACGTTTGACCTACGGACCATTCTACAAAAACCTGACAACTTGCGGGCCACTTCCATCAAATTGATGTGTGAAACAACAGATTCACACGATTTAAAACTGAAAGGGGAAGGTAAGTGAGTGCGTCATTGAAACTTTTACACAATAGCAAATAGCAATTTATTACTAATCTCTATCAGTATGATGCCTGTGGTCCAGGCTTCTCTGACACTATCGTCCTTTATCAATGGGCTTACCAATGTTAGCTACTCGGCGACTGTAGTACAGTATTTCTTCTGCCATTCGATTTGACTTGCCTTATCGTAAAAAGTGTACTCTCACGCACGTATGTTTTCCGAACATCGAGTGCATTTTCAGTGCAAAATGTTTCAGTTTGGGAAATCTATCTTTGCTGAATAATTTCCAGAAGTTCACTACAGTCTGGTTTAACATCTTTGGTTTTGTGCATTTTTATTAAAAGGTCACACTTAAACTTACTGAAACGTTTGCAAAAAATGTCGTTTACATCGTTTTGTTTGGCCGGTATTTTCATTATAAGGTTATTCAGCATTTCTGATTTTCATGCCTTAAATAGACATGGTACATAGAAAAGGCTCTATTCATTGTTCTTGTGTAAATGCGCTTTATCCAGCGCAAGCAATTCATTGAGACAAATATAACCTCACACGCTTTTCAACAAATTTCAAATTTGCAGATTTTTCCTGATGCTTCCGCGGGTCACTGCAAACGCTGTATCGGGCCTGTACTTGGACCACACTGGCCTACGCAATCTAAACTTTGTGTGCTTCATGGTGCATCTTGATTTTTGTTTTCTCTAAAATTGACTTGCAAAATCATTTGGAACCTTGGTCAAAACAATTTACATGCTTCTGTGAGCATTCCCATCCGACGATTTTAGCCATTTACCTCGCAACCTGATGTTTATAATGCCTTTACTTTTCTTCCCACTGGCGGATTACTGATGAGTGAATGCAGTTATAGCTGGTGTGTTATTTCAGTGTTTGATCTATTAACACTTGCTCTGTATTTCGCTATGACTAACCATTTTTGTGTTGTGTTATTCCAGTGCCTTTGTGATATGGACCATGAGTCTAACGCGAAAATTAAAATTGTAATATGGTACTAAGCTATTGGTTACCAGATAAACAGACAAATTTGTGGAAAAAATTGCATCAAGTTCATCATGTTACAATAAGCAAAGATGGTGTCTGGCGATCCATTAATAGCTACAAGTGCAATATGTCTTGTACACCAAGGGCGTACGCAAGGGGAGTTGGGGTTAAAACCAAGGTTGCGGAGTCGGAGGTAAAATATCCGACTCCGACTTCCCAAAATTTCCGACTCCCGACTCCGAGTTTCCAAAATTTCCGACTCCGACTCCTTAACATAAAGGGAATTAAATTTGGCTGTTAAAATCAATGGAAATCGTGGTAGCCTACACAGCAAGAAATCTCTGTTTCAAAAGAAATTGTACCATTTCAACAGGAATTCCAAATTTAGGAGTGTGATGTAAAAATGATCCAAGTGGACATACGGAGTCGGACAAAAAAATCCGACTCCGACGCCCAGTGTTGTTAGTAATCCGACTCCACCCAAAAACCTCCGACTCCGCAACCCTGGTTNAACCCTCCCCCTTGAGTTTGATATGTTGCAAAAATTTAATTACCTGCGCAAAGGAGATTAATTGTTTTCGCATACATTTTGCTTGTTAAATTGTCGACTTAATGCAAAAATTGCAGTTGTGAATTGCTCTGACGTAGTGATGAGTGCGTTTTGCTCTCCTATTTTAATGCGCGGCCTGATATTTTTGCAGTTATGAACCGCTGCGTCGTAGAGTTGAGTGTATTTCTTCCGATATTCTAGCTTGGAGCGCTGATAGTTCATGTTCAGTGCAATAGGCTATAACACGTGAAATAAGGAGAGTGCGTGTGGAAGAATATCCATATTATGTGAACAAATTTCACAAAAATGTTGGTTTAGAAACATGAATATATATATAGCGCAGACCAAATACAAATGACCACCATATACCACTGAATGATACCTAGGGTTGCCAGATCACTTGAAATTTTTTCAAGGACATTTTTTCAATGAGGTACGATCAGTGGTGTGAAGAGGTCTGGTGATGCCCGGGACGACTGCTGGATTGTTTTCCCCTCCTAACAAATTCTTGTATTGAGCAATGGAGTGGCGTATGGTGGTCAATTTAGCTGGATATACGCTGTTTGTGACGTCACAATATGACGTCATTTTAACTTTTGGTGTTGGTTTGGTGAACTTTGTTGACACAGCGTGCAAATTATTTTCCACGTACTCTCCTTACTCGTTATTGTAGCCTATAATGTGTCACTGTAATACACATAAATTAATCAGCGCTCCAAGTTAGGAGACTGGAGCAAAACACAGCACTCAACGCCATGACAGAGAAGTCCATAACTGCAAAATTATCCGGCAACGCGTTAAAACAGGGGAGTAGAACACAAATCAGTGCTACGTCAGAGCAGTTCACAACTGCAAAAATAAAAGGCTGCGCATTCAAGGAATGCAGTAAAACACACTCAACGCTACGATGGGGCAGTACACAAATTTAAAAAAATGGCCGCGCGAACGTCTCATCGAATAGCAGGCGAGCAGAGAAGGTACGCGGCTGCGATGGCGGACACACAGGGTTGATAGTTTCAAACTTGCTGAACTAGCCTGCACAAGAATTGAAAATGCACATAAAGTACGCAAGAAAACTTCGTCTTTACTTATGTGGCTGTTATCGCTTATGTACAACTACGGGGGGCACATAACAGATACGCGTTTGTATGAGCCCTTATGATCAATCCGCCCAGAACCGTCGCCAGAAATTGTTCATTAGGGGGTTTTACGTTTGTGCAGGAAGGCTTGATATTGAAAATTTGTAAAAATCTGTACTGATTAAGGCTATAGTGTCTCATCTTTTAATTTGGAGGCCTTGGGGCTTTGTCTGGAGGGGCGAAGCCCACCAACACACACCCGTGGCGACGGGACTGAGTCCGCCTGAATTGCCAATTAGTGACGAAAATGATGCACATATTGCAAGCACAGGTGTGAAGCTGTATTAGCGCACACCCAGGGTTGCCACATCAAAATCGAAATGAGAACTAATGATGCATCAAAACGTCAGCTAAAGCAAGCATGTTGATATAGGACAGTTTTGAAATTTGGATCAGAAAATCAATTAAACGGCCGTAGTTATTTTTCAGTCCATTTTTTGTGATTTTCCCTTGATAGCTTGGTATGGGCAAAGTCACGTCACTATCAATTTAATTGGATGTGCACCGCACACCCAGAGTAGGCTATAGGTCTCTGGTATTGAGTAATGTGAGAATTACTGGCGTTTGAGCACGTGAAAACTAGTGTTAACAAAGAACAAAAGTTTCGAATGATTAAATCTATGCAGCATGTGTTAGTAGCCTTGCAGTAGGAAAAATCGTCTTGCTACAGTACTTTAATTTTTGCAGTTTCACTCTGGATGCCCGGGGCCGTCGCCCCGTTTGCCCACCCCGGCTGCACGCCACTGGAACGGTGGCCTCCTTTCAGAAAACTTGAATCACGCATGGGCAAGTCAGGCCATGTTAACCATGTACGAAATTGAAAAATAAACAAAACGTATTATGACGACCCAACCTTTCTTTAAGTAATTTACTTTTTGCTACACAACTGTTTAAGATGAAACAAATTTATACATTGCTCTGTTCATTTACATTGTTATTCTTGATTCTTGAATGTTCAACGCAATCAATAGTTCTTAAATGAATAATTCTAAACAGATTCAAGAATTTTCAAGGACACAGAAAAATATTCAAGGACAACAAGATGTTTTTCCAGAATTAAGGACGTACCGCGTTTTGATAGCAGATTCAAGGACAGTCCTTGGCGCTCAAGGCCGTCTGGCAACCTTAATGAAACCCCCCCGAAAATTTTCTGCGTACGCCACTGTTGTACACCATAACTTATTGCTGACAATCTTCAAAGCAGGAGCAAAGAGCAGTGTACTTAAAAGGCCTGCCTTAACACATTTGCATCGGACGGTGCACCCCTTAACACAACAATGAAGTCGTTCATGGCAAGAATGTAACGCTTCTGGAAGTGTGGTTCAAAGTGTTTGCCACCCCGTGCTGCCTTTTTGCCAACCTCAGTTTTCTGGTCTTAGAAGAACCGGATCGGGGCTTGAGGCCTGGTTCCAGATGTTGGCTTGGTAGCTGCCTGATACAGGGTTGGCAACTTTTTCAAATTGCAATAAAGGACAGGCAATGTCAATATGTTCCAGTGAGTGAAAAAGACTGGTTAAATAAAAAGGGTCATACGTTTCAAAAACGACAAGCTTAGAAGTTCTTGTTGACAAAAGCTAAGCACTTCATGCTGTGGACATGGGCGTCGGAATGGGGGATTGGCCACCCCTAGATTGCAAAATTTGGCATGTTTTTATTAAATTCTAAGCAAAAGAAGGCAGTTCTCTTAGTTTAAATTGGATAAAATAAAATTTCACCACTATTTTCCCCCCAGGGAAAATCCTTTTAGCAACCCCTGGTGAAAACCACTTGCCCCCTAGAAAACATCCTTCCGACGCCCATGGCTGTGAGTAGTTCACTTCAATTTCCAACAAAAACGATTTAGATGGGCTAGCCAAAATATTGAAAATATCAGCTGCTGGAGCATTTTTCTCAACTCATGTAAATCAGATACCTTCAATATTTCCATTATATGCTGCTAGAACAACAATATTTAATTTAATTTTA
>JGI24159J19872_10000443_pt1 | contig 36344 bp, 22 predicted proteins | sample Ectturendosymbi4_FD_19872 | JGI IMG/M metagenome (IMG submission 19872) | reverse complement strand
GGGGGGGGGGGTTGGTGGCCTTATCCCCCCAAGCAAAGCTCCAAGCTCACCCACATTAAAGTTTGAAACACTATAAATCAGTTGAGTTCGTGAAATTTAAAATGTCAAGCCCCCCCTGCACAAACGTGAAGCTCCCTTGTTGAAGACTTTCTGGCGACGGTACTGGGTTGATCACGTGTGGTATCCCAAAACATGTTATTGCTTTCGACTGCACGTTGCAGTGTGTTGCGTCATGAAGTTGACGTCAACAGTTACGTTGCAGCAAACCACCTGTTGCTAAAAACTAGAGTTTAAGCAAGGAACATGGTGGTCGAAAAACCAGCCTAAGTTAAGATTGTAACCACAGAGTTCACGACACTTGACACAGACTTATTGAAGAAGGTAATAAACTAACAGAGAAAACTACGTATCACCGCTTTTATCACAGGACCGCAATTTCTGATATGCAACGTGGCATGCTCGCTCAACTTTCGACGGCAATCAGAAAACACCAAACTTCAAAGGTTTTCTCCACTCNTGCAAAAAAACACCAAACTTCAGAGATTTTCTTCACTCGGTAAGTCACTGACCCTGAACGTTTCGCTGACCCGGGCCTGGCAGTCAATGTATGATTGGAAGTCGGCGAGCAACTTGAAGCGGTCGTGGTTGATCAGCGTTTCGACGAAGTCCGCGAACTGACCGGGTTCATGCGGGTTGAAGTATCCGGATGCGACCTGGTCCAGCGCGGTCTTCAACTCCGGGCAGTTCTCGTAATAGCTTCGGGCGTTGTATCCTTGTCTGTGTTGAAAGCAAAAGTCCGTAACTCNGTCGTGCAACGGCAAACGTATCTATTGAAAGAAACCTCTTTTTCTACATTGGAAGAAATCACCACATCGAAAAATGCGTTTTTCGTTAATTTCTTATCGTGACGCTCCAACGAACGTCACAAGATGTCAGCGCAGCGAACCGGGATTGCGCTGCAGCAGGGCTGTGGAACCGGAGCCCAAGCAATTTTGGAGGATCGGAGTCGGAGCCGAAACGTTTTAGATGGTGGAGCCGGAGCCTGAAATTTCGGTTCCGGTTCCACAGAGATAGTTTGTGGAGCAAGCGAGTTGTACAAATAATACAATGCTTTTCATTTCATAATGGACCAAATTGTTCTGGAGCTGGAGCCTGAAATTCGAGTTCCGGATCCGCAGCCCCGAGCTGCAGCAACATCTGATCCCGCACCACCCACTTGTCAAGAGCTTCCACTTCGTGAACTTTCATGCCAAATATAAAAATATTCTCCCCGTCCATTTCTTCGGCCATCTCAACGTTGGCGCCATCCAGTGTGCCGATTGTAAGCGCCCCGTTCAACTGGAAAAAAAACTTTTGACCTGAATCAGGGGTCGTGAAAAGAAAGCGTCACTGACATGCACGGTTCACGATCAGAACGATGATAGAGATGCAACTGGAGCTCACACCTTTGTCGCCAAGTTTTTACGAGTTAACATACAGAAAGCCCCTTTTAGCGAAATTTCAAATAGCTTGTTCCACTTTTATACGCAACAAGCTGTGCCATGGATTGGAAAGAATCAACACACTGTAGCACACATAGAACACTGTGGTACACACAGCACACTGTGCTACACCAAGAAATGCACACCGTCTCTTTCAAGAGGCTGCCGTTCACGTTCACTGGCTCCATCGACAAATGCTGCTAAACATTCACTAACCATGAATTTCATGTTTCCAGTCCCTGACGCTTCGGTACCGGCCGTCGATATCTGTTCCGAGAGATCCGCTGCCGGAATCACCTTCTCGGCCAAAGACACCCTGGCAAACGCGAAATGCGCAGTAAGTTATTGTCGCTTTATTCAAACATTGCCTTGGCAACAATCGGGAAGTGACTTAAGTTCCGGCACGATTGTCAGAAGAACCTATTCATTGTTTCGTCCCAGGCACGAAATGCTGCGATCTTGTTCGACTGAAAGAGTGAGATCAGCTATGTCCAAGCCACAGCCCGCGGGCAGCATGCGGTCCAGTCCAATGTTTTGTGCGGCCCAGTGAGCATATCATTATTGTGCATGTACAATACAACGACAACCTGTCTTTATTTTGATAATCTTAAATTTGACATTTTCGATGCAGTGGTCTTTAGTGCCTGTTGATCATGTACTACGCACTGATAGATATCCACATGTCCATTGACACCTCGGTGCAAAGCTGATTTCTAGTTTTGTGATTTCTAATCCTGTGTTCTTTTGCAAAAAACTGATTTCTAACTACCTTTGTTGTTCCATGGCACAAAACTTGCCATGACATCACAGTTTGGGAGTGAGTGCCATACAGTCGTTACCATTGCAGTTAGTATGCAAATGCTTTCAGCAGCTCTATACTGAACTTTGGTTTGCTAAAATGAAAGTATGCCATTCAATGTGCGGCTCTCATAAAGATAGTGACATTATTTTTGGCCCATATTAAGACATTTCGGTTGGACATAGCTGAGTTAGAACGAGAAAAGGAAAAAACACTGCAGCGCGCGTTAAATTCTACTTCGCATAAAAACTGGAAAACCGTAAATCCGAAAGCACCTCGACGTTTGTTTCCAACAAAAAGTGCAAATAAAACATAACTGCTACGAGTGCGATCCTGCAGGGTACAAAGGCAAGCGATGTTTTCCAAGTTGAGCACTTCAACCAAAAATCAACAACAACACGCGGGTAACGGGAACGTCAGGTTTCGGATTCACCTGTAATTTTCAAGATATACGACCTTCAGTCTGTCAGCAACGATTGGATCATTGTTGACGGTCTGAGCGATGTTGTTTATCAGCTTGATAATCATCTTTGCTGTGTGGTAGCCCGGGGCTGCCTGGGTAGAACAAACACAACCGCATTTAAAATATATCAGAGTCGCGAAAATAATTTGATTTACCTCAGTAGAAACCGGGAAAAAAAGTGAAAGAAATTTTTCATAAAATTTTTCTTCAAAAGACGATGATTTATGACTTGCATTTTCGAAAAAATATTTAAAAAAAATAACCTGACTGTCAAACTAACCAACGTGCTAAAATACAAATCTTTCCAAAAACAAACAAATTGGGAAATAACAATTTTAAAGAAATATTTTTGATGGAGCCTTGTTTGATAATCCAAACTATTTTCGCGCATCGCACACGTCACGCTCTTCCTGGAAGTGCTTTGTCACGTGACACGTACGTACTTTCCCCCCAATCATGACGGTCCTCGGCACGAAGTCTTTGTTCGGATCCGCTTTGATCCTGTTGTACATGACGATGACGTGTAGAGCGTTCATCAACTGTCGCTTGTATTCATGCATTCTCTTCACCTGACCAGTTATAAGATAATTATTTCTTGAAACTAGGGGGCAAAATACATCAAAGAAAGCTTTTTGTTTGAAGATAAACTGATCGCGTAAACAATGAACATGGCGAGCAGGCGATTGTATCTATTTCTCTGTATACTTTTTGAGCAGTTGGCAAGACAACTGTTTTGCCTGTAAACGGCTGAACTTTTATAGACTGCAGCAGAACGTGAATAAAACGTAAAATCCTGCAAATCATTTGGTTCCGAGGCAAAAAACAAGGCTCTTATCACGTAACAGTAACATTTTCATTACGTGGCCAATATCAAGAGAAGATGTTTTTGCAAATAAATCCTGGGGGTTAGGGTCGAAAGTGGTTGAGGTCAGTTTTGTTCGGAACCAGGCTCGCGTACACAAGACATGACGTCAGTTCGCCTTTAACGAAAAACACAACTCCGCTGATCTCTAGGAGTAACCGGGTTTAAGCGCATTGTGACGTTCAGAGCAGTGCGCCGAACCGGCATGACCTTGCTGTTTGACCTCCGCGAGAATTACAACGTTCGCCGACGTCGGCCAACGACGATCGCTCGACGAGTCATGTGACCTTCCTCGCTAACGACCGAAGATCGATCGCGAATCACGTGACCGTACCTGAACGTCGAACATGGACGACGGGTTGACCTTGATCTTCCATTCCTTCTCAATGAAAGCGGCCAGTTTCATTTTGTTTTCCTGAAGGAAAAGAGAAGATTTTCGACAACCGACCATTTCACGACAGGTGGAACTCAAACCATCCAACCCGATATGCAAACAGTTACCGTCGAACCAGGGCAACAAGAGCTGGGTGGCGTAAAAGAAACGATAGATGGTAGTTATTTTAAGAACTACCCGACTTCAGCTCGAAAAACACAAGTGATATTGATCCTGACGTGCAAATATCGCCACAAGCTATTATTGTCATCGTGCTGCTACGTCACAAGCGACAAACCTACTGCAAGCGGACCGTGACGAGGTCAAGCGCCTGATTGACGTTCGTCGTTTGATGCGCTCAGCTGAGCACACATGGTTCGTGATACCTCAGTCCTGTGCGAGACCTCCAGATTTGCTGCCCTGCCAATCAAAGGCGTTTGAACAAGGTTTCCTAGATAGTGCTTTCCAGGAGGCCTTGGTTTGAAGCATGTCGTGATCGCTTGGGCGAAATCGAAACACGTGTCTCTTCCTAACAGCGTTGGTCGTTTGTTAGAGCTGTGTAGCGTCAACAGTCGACACGAGTCAGGACACTTTGTATTGTCGAGTGTTTGCAACTTGGTGAGCTATGAGCTAATGGATTATGCACTAAACCACATCGCAAGCAGCAGCTCACTCTGATGCTTGCAAACAACCCATGAAGCTTTTCTTGGCAGTTCTGTGACATCACACAGCATCTTAGCGCGTTGCTTCTATGACATCACACAGCATCTTAACGCAGGGGCGGTGATTTCGCGACGAACGCTTTCCGATCAAACTGTTGGTGATCGACAAACTAACGTGAAGAACTACAGCAAGTGACATGCACAATGAAGGGATCAGGTGACTTGCGGCTACACATGCGAAGAGATTATGCGAGACAGTGAAATTTCGCGGGAAAAAGACTGCACAATGAACCTGTGACGACGAAGGACAATAGCGAGGTGTTGATTGTTTCTTGCGAAGTAAGCAGCAAAGCAAATTCAAGCTTCTTTGAAAAGGCACTTGCGGTGATGACTCAGCACAACTGGCAGCCGTGAGTCAGCATTACTGTCAGATAATAGTTCCACCCGAAAGGAAAGCAGCCCAAGGTTGTGACCTTGCTGCCTTATAATGTTTCGTTAACGATTGCTACCAAAAGAAAGAAAAAAACTTGTGACAGGCTGCCCCTGTTAATACGGAGCCAATAATTAATCCTCCGTTTCACAGCATAAAACTAAACTTCCATGAGTTGCAACCCTTAAGTTCCAGCCAATTCTTGTCTTATATTTTCTCAAAACAAAAATAATAATTTGCAGACTTCTACATTTCGGACGATTTGTTATCGGAGTTTGAAAATGCCCCTCCCCCCACATCCAAACGTGGTTTGGCCGAACCAGGTACAAAACAAATCTACAACCACCAGTCGAAGAAAACCCACAGGACAAAATTTTAGGACTTTTCAATTACGTGGATACCGCTACACTTACACAGAGTGATGAGGATGGTGTATAGATGGCATGCAAAGCCTTGCGACAGTTTCTCTAAAAAGGCCCGTAAAGCAACGAGATCGCCGGTGTAGAGGCACTGGAGGCAAGATACAAACGCAGCCTACCCCTTGAACTGCATGAGCAGTAGCACTAACCTGCTTCACTTGGCTCACGCTCCGAATGAACGCTGGTTTGTCGATCAGGCTCTTCAACTGCGACAGTTGGTCAAGGCGCTTCGGCCATTCTTCACCCAAATGCTAAACATTGAAAAGACAGCAGTTGTGGAAGGCAAAGCAAGGCTTTGGAGTGAAGTACACGAATCGAACAAAAGTCACACAAACATATCAAAGAAGCACGATGGAGCAGCGAAAAAAATGTTTCTACATGACATCAGAGTTTAAGATACATGTTTGTACGGATTTACAATTGCTCCCGAGCAACGGAGCTGGTGCGGAAAGGATATAGTTGCCGCCAAAAACGGATTTCAACCCTGAGGACAATCTGCACCCCGAAATGAATGCAATGTATGAAACAGCAAATGTGGTCGATCGAAATCCGCGGTAGTTTACCGACTGGAGGACTTAAAAATGGAACTTGGTTTTATGGTTGGCGCTCATGTGAATAGATAAAGACGGAATGAGCGAGAAGATGGCTGCATTTTCTACAAACATCAGTCGAAGAAAACCCTCAGGAGAAAATTTTAGCGCTTTTCAAAAACAGAACCTCAAATGAGTCTGATGAAAACCCCAAACGAATTCCTCCACTTTTGAAACTAAATATAACTATTTCAAATATACAGTAACATCTCCCATCACGCTTGACTTAAATCGTCCCTAGTATGAACCTTGCGAGCCAAATGACGTCATTTGAATAAAGTAGGAAAGAGACTTGTTTGCAGAGCGAGGTAGAAAACATTCGCAACAAAAGAAAACGACATCGGATCGACACGTTCCCCGTTCAGGAAGATGGTTCTTGCGCAGCCAAAGTGCGCAGGGGATGGATGAGCCGAAAATTAATGGTCGCGTGTCAGGTTTTTACCGTTTTTTTACAGTTCTCTTTCTGTTGAAAAAACGACAAATCGTCCAGGCAACAATTGCCAGAGCTAGCGCACGAGTTCCAAGGCCTCGCTGTGGCAAACCTTACTTTGACCTTAAACCACGAACAGAAAATATTGCGATACTTTAGAGAAGCACCATGCAACGCAGGTGATCACCTCGGCGATCAAATCGGCCAGGCCAGGATTACAGAGGAGCAGCCAACGACGAGGAGTTATTCCGTTGGTCTTGTTCTGGAACTTGTCCTTTTCTCCGAGCTTCTCAGCCATCTCGACGAAGTCTTTGAATCTGGAGATCGTTCAGAGCATGAATAAGTGGTAGGAGCATTTGCAGCGCGCCTAAAGTCAGGCGCGGCAAGCTAGTTGCAAAAATAATACAATTGTTTTCAATTTTCAATCAACCGACCACTAACTCATTCTGGGGCTGGAGCCGAAATATGGAGATGCCTGGAGCTGGAGCCTGGAATTTGAGCTCCGGCCCCACAGCCCTGGCCTGGGCTCGGATGTGAGCAACGAAAACATCAAAAAAGCATTAATTTTTTTTGAAAATACTGTTAATTTTTTTCGTGTGTTGTATCTTGTAGATCTCTTACTGAGGCGATCGGTGACATTTCAAATATTTGCGTTCCAGGCGTTCCACAAACAAAAAAGGTTTGGCGACACGCATGTACAAAACCTCGCCATCATCAACACTATCAGCGCGCAGACGACTGGCACCAACAACCCAACCACAGCCGCTATTACAGCAGGGCACGAAATCCATCTGCGCTGCGTGGCACGAGGGGCGGATCAATTCGATCAAACTTCGATGCACGCGCAGCAGCTGCTGCCATTGCACGCATTGTGGCAGGTGGGTGCGATGAATGCCACAAACAGGAAGTTTGGTGGCAAGTGCGGCTTTGAAGTGCGTTCAGACGCGGCGGTCGAAATTGAAATTTGCAGCAATGCCTGTTGCCGTAACGAAGCACCAGCAGGACCCACATACCTTGCCNGGTTGCTGTGTTCAGAAAGTNAGAAAATTGTCAGCGAAAGATTGGATAACGTGNAGCAAATTGCGTTCACTTAAACCTGCAANCACAAGGACTTAACCCACATGCGCAGGATTTTCTAAGTGTTGCTGAAGCTTGGTTCGCTGCAGGCCAGACTGATACGGAGAGAACGATACAGCGGCGAACAACTACGTTTGCCAAACACGACGGTTCACACTCGCAGTCTTGTGCTCAACGATACGGGAAGCAGTATTTCAATTTTAAAAAGCGACATTTGAATTCTAAACGGCTAAATTCTGATCGTGCTTATTCCGATTACGTAACACTATGATACTTGGCATATCGCACTCATGGGTGTCGGAAGGGAATGGCAGGGAGGGTCTTGGTCTTTCCTGGATTTTGAAATTTGATCTTGTTTCTATTCAATTTTTAGTAAAGAAGGTTGTTCTCTTGTTTCGAGTTGGTAAAATAAAATCTCAGTTTGGAGAAATTCACCACTGTTAGTTCCCGCTTGGAAAGCCTTTTGGCCACTCCTGAAAAATTCCACTATTATCCTCCCGAAACCCTGGAAAAATACTTCCGACGCCCGGGACCACACTATGTTTTTGCTGACAACGTTACGCGTACATGTTGACAACGTAGATTATTCTCACTGGCACAGACCAGTTGATGTTCAGCCTTTTTGAGCCACGGAACTATTGGTCATTTATACTCTCGTAATATATGGAAGGTTCAAACTGGTGGTAGCAAGTAACTTCTGTCATTATCAATTTCTTTCGGAAAAGCTGAAGATCTTCAATTGGTTAAAATCACGCCAGTATCATTTTGCAATCCCGCAGTGCCACAGCTGAGGTTTGTTGTTGAGCAGTAACTCAATGACTATACTTCACCGCAAACACCTCAACAGCTTATGTTAAATATGACCGCCGAGCTTGCTTTTGTAAATGGACATCTGAATAAAATTGATGACTTCAACAAAATCACTTGGACATAACTTTTGTTAGAAAGACACACCCCACAAACGGGAGATTGGTTGTTCTTTACATATTCGATTCACATGAAACACAATTATCTCTTTTCAACTTATCGAGTTGCGTGAGTCCATTAACTCGCGCCCCTGATCTTTTGAAATCACAACATCCAACCAACCCCGTGGCGTATACTGTAGGTTCGGTTACTCCCCGTAGACTTTTCTACTGGTGCCACGCCTAGTGATTTTTTGCAAAGTGTGTTTCGTCTAATCTTGTCCTCGAATCTTCATAACTGATGGAACGTCAATCGTAATTTACACCAAGGTAAATGCCAATGCAGGATTGTCTGTCGCTAATGGATTCTCTCTCATTACGTGCTTGCACAGTCCGTATTATTAAGAACAATATCAGATTCACTGCTTCGTTAACTATATCATTCACAGCATACTTGAAAAGCAGCGTCAAAGTAAAAAGGTTGCACGAAGCAGCAGCCTTTGTATGTTGCTTCGTACATGCGTTTTTTGGCCTGAAAGAGGATACGTGTACGCGGTGAAGGTTATATCACTTCCCAAACTCGAGACCTTAAAATTCGCGTTTTCCAAACACAAGCGACGTAAAATAAACTTTGCACAGATCTTGTTCTTAACACTAGCGCGTTGTTGGTTCGTTGTATCTGCTGCTTCACCGCAACAGTTAATTTGTATCAGATGCAGTTGAAGTCTACACAGCGATCACAGCGGGAAGTGGCAGATAATTCACTGCCGTTGCATCTAAAACAGTTGGTTTCCAACCTTTGCTGTACCGCGACCCATCATAGCAACCCACTATAACCCAACGACCCTCATCTATAACTCGAATAAACCAAATGTAATACAACCGTGTGCATAAAACATCTACTCGCGACCCCTCCAAGAATGGTTCACGACCCTTTGAAGGTCGCGAGCGACCGCAGGTTGGAATCTGAAACATGCAGGGTTAAAGCGCTCAACTCACACTGAATTCCTGATGATTCTCGAATGAAGTTCGGCGACTCCATTGACAGCGTGCGAGCCGACAATGCACAGGTGGGCCATGTTGATCCGCTTCTCGCCGTCCTCCTCCACCAGCGACATACGTCGCATCCGGTCCATATCGCCCGGGAAGAGTTTTCCGACTTGCTGGGAACGCGAAGGAAATGAGAAGAAAGAACAAAGGCTTTGGTGGCGAAGAAGATGGAAAGTAGATAAATAGAATCATGATGTAACACACTTCAACAGGGGTCGGCAACCTACGGTCTTTACGACGGATACGGCCTAGCTAGTGCTCCAACCCGGTCTAACGCAAAGCTAGTTTTTTATTATAACATCCAGCCTAATTGCACTTACTACGGTACCAGAGCAAGATCGACACCTTTGGCATTCTATTATTCCTTGTGCGTCTGTCTGCTTCATTCTTGCTGGTTCGCAAGAACGTGCTAAAATTAGTCAACAACACATCGTGGGCTTTTGATTTACGAGTTGAGAGTGGAAGATTTAGTCTGGGCGCATTTTTATACAGCACCACTTTCTTGCGAAGCGGCATCAGAGAGATATTTTGTCGTCATAACAACTACACTATACAGTGAGATAGTTAACCCTGGGCTAGTACCGTGGGCAGTGTTTTTCAGTCGTGAGTGTTTAATGCTAATCACTTCTGTCTTTTAATCACTTCTGTCTTTACTTGGTGGTCAAATTACAGACATTAAACCTTCGCGTTTTAACCTAATTACCATGTTTGACGAGCAGAAGCAGCGCACAACTACCATCAGCGGAAAGTTGACCTCGAACGCCGGGTCTTCAACCCGAATGAACCGACAAGTTCTTCCTCCAACGCAGCAACAAAACCTTGTTTACCGCGCAACGTCACCAACGGCACTTGCAAGCGGTCACGGATCAGCGGAGACTGAAACATGCTTGCTTGCAGTCACGGTTGGTTGAATCAACAGTCGTTCTTACTCCTTTCGAAGAAGCAAATCTCTAAAACACCGGCCAAGTGGTACAGTGGGTTGAGCACGCGCCACCAAAGTTGGTACGCCACGTTCGATTCCCGGTCAGGTCGTGCCCAAGACTTTAAAAACGGTGCTTGTGAGTTGTGACCTCGGACTAGTGTCCAGCCTCGTGCTGTGTTGATGGATTGATGCAAGGAAACAGTTCGCGCGCAGCGTTACATGCCACTGTCTTGACACCAGCGCAGCATTCGTGGCAAGTAAGCGGAGCAGCGTCGCAGACCACTCGCTGAAGAATACAGCGAGCGAGCGAGAGTGTATTTATCTCCAGGACTTTTGCGACTGCGGGTCGTACTCTCGCCTCACGCACGGTATCCTTCCTCAAAATGCCCAAGCCAAAACAGCTTTGAGCGGCTTCGATCTGTGAAAGTTCGTCCCGGTACTACATCCATTTCCTTGTTTCTCCTGGCCTATGGTGTGCTTTCTCGAACCCCCGGAAGTGGCCTAGTAGCCCGAAAAGGCTTCCGACCCCTGTGACTGCAGCATGGTGTTAAACTATTACCACTGAAGACAGGCCACGCAACCGCTACTAATATACTGCATGGCAAAACTTGGCGCTTGGCTGGTGAGGTCACAAAATCCAAACCAGTTCTGTGTGGACATTAATTTAAAATGAGCGTGATCTTCGTCAAGCACACAACGATTCAGCCGTCAGGTCAAGACGGCTTTAAGCGCAGCAACTGAAGGAAGTCCATGTCGACGCTTATTTGCAAAAAGACGTTTAATTTCCTCTGAGACACACAGCGAAGTTTCTTTAACGCAAAACATTTGCAAACAACAGCTTACGGCGGGTTACGTCATGAAATTGAAGAAATACGTGGTTTATTTTTAATGTGGACGCAAACTAATAACAAGGTTAACCGATAAACAACCGCGAATGTTTGACCCGTCTTTCCATAAAATCGACATCAATGTGCTTAACAGCAGAATCACATCAACGCTATCAAATCGACAACAAAGATTCTAAAAAAAAATGCAGAAATATAACATATATAAATGTAGATGAAATGTTTTTTCTTAGATTTAATAACAACGATTCAGCCGTCCAGAGACGGCTTTAAGCGCAGCAACTGAAGGAAGTCCATGTCGACGTTAATTTGCAAAAAGATGTTTAATTTCCTGAGAACACACAGCGAAGTTTCTTTAACGCAAAACATTTGCAAACAACAACTCTTAGACGCTCAAGAAGTAACTTATCTTTCCCAGTGATCGGATAAGCAATAGGTGGAGCGCCACCTGCCGAGATGCACCAGACCACTGCACGACGTTCAGCTTGTTTTCAAACAATTCTATTACTAAACTGGAGACGACCAAAGCAGCTGCTGGATCGAAAAAAAAGTTAAAAAGCGTCGCTTCGTGCCAAGGTCTAACAAGCGGGGGGCCACAGGGCGTTTTTTTTGGTGACCACAAGCAGACCTGTTTCTTTTTGATGCTTGTTTGTTTTTTGTTTCTTTTTGATGATGATTGTTGCAAAATATTTACATTAAATCCTGTGTATGTCGTTAACACTAATTCATGTGGTGCGACAGATATTCACACCCTTAATCTTTCATACTTAACGAATAAAAACAAGGTTTTGTTTTAGTTCCGTGTTTTCAAATGCCGAAATTTCGAAAATGGAACAGCAGCTATGTGTAGTTTTTTTATTGGTGGAACAGGGAGTGGCCCTGGGTATTGAGTGTCACTGAAAGGGGACCACGAACCAATGAAACGTTGAGAAACACTGGTCTAAAGCAATGCGTTCACCAACTTGTTCGACGTACTGCTACAGGGGCACGGCAGAAAATCTGCAAACCATGTCGCAAGCTGCAAAGTCTAAATACTGGCAGGATCGCCTTTTAAGATTCAGACCCCTTCCGCCAATCTTTTCAGGGGTTCTGATTTCTGGTGCAATCCTTGCGATGAAGCACCACATACAAATACGTGCGAAAGCAGCAGCCCACAACACCAACTCACCTCTAAATGCTTCTGATTGATGATGTATATGATTTCCAGGTGACGTGGCAGCATCCTCTCCAGCAGATGGACGGGCCATCGCTCGAGCGCTTCGGGCAGGACAGTGTGGTTTGTGTAGGCACAGGTCTTCTTGACAATGTTCCACGCCCGGTCCCAGGACATCTTTTCGACGTCGACAAAGAGCCGCATGAGCTCGGGGATGGCCAGGGCCGGGTGGGTGTCGTTCAGTTGGATCGCGACCTGCAGGGGGAAAGAAGTTTCGAAATCGCGCGAATACGCAGAACGTTGCAACAAAAACACGGATGTCTGGCACACTGAAATTTTTGCAAAAACAGAAGAAAAACAACCAGCAAAAGCAAACAACCGGCCGGCAAGACAGAATGCAGGTGACGCATTGACGAGGCACGTCTGCTAGAACTTGAGGAAAAAACGAGAGAGGTGTGCTTGATCTTGACAAGCTGTCAGGAAATCGGAAATAAAAAGCTGGAAGCAGGCGTAGGCGAAACTTTCATCGATCGCTTCGTCTGCGGCCTCCACAAAGGCTGTTCGCGACGAAGATTTTCACCTGCTGACACTTGTAGCACGTCAACTTGCCCCCCATGCAGTTTATTACTTAGTTGGAACATCAAAAGCAGAGCTTCATTCCCACATTCTAGTGGTTTGACTTTCTTTGATTAACAAGCGGGTATGGCGAGGAACAACCGTTGATTATGTCTGCGCTGCCTGAATCGGTCGTTTTGCCACGGCAAGCTCTGTTGTATCGGCTCGAAACTGCAGCATCTTACAGCGAAGTTTCGATCGCGTACATCTGCGACGCCGCCGATAATAATGTGCGTCTACTTACAGTCAGCACTGGATCTTTGTATATACTTCAAGAAAGAGAGCCAGCACGCAAATGTGCGAAAGAAAATTTGTTTCACTATAAATTCACACTATGAGTAGCTTCGACCTCGAGAGGTCTGGAGCCTAAATGACCCCTGGTCCTTCGTAGCCTCCCAATCCCCCGTGCATTTATAAATCGGTATACGTGGAAGTCATCGCACTATATTATAACAACCGTGATGACGTCATCTGTGCATGAGTGTGTTCTTTACTCATATCACATATCTATGCTTGAGCTTCATCAAACTAATTGTGCTACTGCAATCAAGAGTATGTTTTTCTATTTCCGCCACATATCTGTCCTCGTGTTCTTTCTTGGATCTGTGTGTTCCTTGTTACCGCCATGTAGGCTTAAGTCTACTAATTGTAAAATTCACCATTTTCACGTACATTCAATGCAAACAACTTCAAGAAGAATGTGCGTGCACACGCCAACGGGCTGCGTGGAGTAAACAAACCTTGATTTTATGTTTTTCTTCACGAAAAACAACCCTCTGTGATTGTGTTTTAATGTCACTATTATTGAACAACTCAGGTACAATTCCTCGATACTTGTTGTGACGTGCGCAGTGACGCATGAGCATTTTTCTTGAAACTGGCTACAACTGAAGATGCAAGAAAATAGTTTNATCGATGTTCTTGCAANCCCATACGTGCTAATTTCTGTTTTAGTGAACTCATGCTGCCGCAGTGCTGGCCAAACCCACCGCATGAACCAGCGTCTGGATATGCGCATGCTGTGGGTTGGTTTAGTCGGTTGAGAGTTGATACATTTCATCAGAGACAACCTTTCGGAATTGGACAGGAAGACAGCTTGGAACAAGAGTGCGGAATCATTCACTACATTGCACAACAGCAAATCTAGAAACTGTGCTTTGGAATTTAAGGTCGGATAGCTTTATCTTTGCCGTCGACGCGCTGGTTCATTTGCGATTGCGAAAGATCCAATCACCTTTCATTTTGTGGTTTTGTGTGTCTTGTAATTAAACGAAACTATTTCTTAGCCCGAACTGATGTATGAAAATTATTACGAAAACCTTAAATTATGAAACTGCGGCTGATATACGAACATTGAACAATTAGTGGATGAGCCATCAAGCGGAGAAGTACGATATTGATTTATTCTGGGCAATTAAATTTATTGATTACCGTTCGTGTCCAACGATCCAACAGCACGAAGAAACTTTTTGATGTTTTGTCAGCATTCGTTTGCTGCTTCTACTGATGCGTTCACAAATCGCAACTTAACCTCATTCAGTTGAATCGGCTTCTGTCTGTGTCTTTCCCAAACAACACAATCGTATTAAGAAGTGAGCGATGCGATGTCGGCGACACCGTCTTTTGCAAAGTGCTTTCGACATCAGTGGCGACCAACACTTCGCGTCTCACATCGTAAACGTTCGCGAGACAAAAGTCAACTCAAATAACCTTGTCGGGAAAAGCATCAAACGAAGTTCGGATAGGATCGCGACATCCGAAAATTGACGATTTGAATCTTCGGATGATGTCCTGCACAGTGGCGCAAACGACAAAATACTCCTGCTTCAAACGCAGCTCCTTCCCTTCGAAGAACTAAAAACAACGGGATTTTGTTGTAAAGCACAAATGATTACGACGTTGACACGTTAAAGTGGCATTGTTCAAAACGGACAATAACCTTCTCATTGGTTTAATACGCAACAGACTGACCAAGCCTCGGTTTAGCTTATCAAGTCAATCGAATTTTCCTACCGAAAGTGCTCAGCCAGCTTTGCTGCCAGTGGTTCAGGTATCAGCTATGATGTCTGTTATGGTCAAGTATGGGGCTAATGGCGAAAAAAAGCAGTTCGTGTTAAAGCGTGTTGGAACTGCATTGGCAACGGTGAATTTTAACCGCATCCTTCCGTGAATCAATTGTAACGAGCAGGTTTGCTCGGAGTTTTGCGAATTGCGACATCTCTTCAAACTTTACGGCACGCCTCGGAATTTTAGAAGAACCCCGTCGAAGGTTGCGGCTAAAGGTAAATTACACCCAAGAAAGAAAAACTTTGGCAACCCCGCCGTAGATAACATAAACCTAATTGCACCAAGTTTTACACAGTAATTGATGTCTGGCAGCGAGTTTGTCAGCAGTGGATAAATGATGTACAAGCATTCCTACTACTTATCACATTGTAAGAGTTTACAGGTTGTAATGTAATGGCGTCAAAAATGGGATTCACTGCAATAGCTTTTTGCTGTCGCCGTGGGCAACTGTGACGTGACAAAACACTAAGGTTTCAGCTGAAAGTCGTGCTGGGCGATCGTAGGCCGCATCGCATTGTTTATGAAACAAAACAATGTTTAACTGCTAGTCATTTATGACTGGTGTGCGGGTGGCAGTGTTGACGAAACAAGCTATCGACCTGAGCGCGCCACTATAACCAAGGTGGTGATAGTTGCAATGCACCTTTCTTGATCCTGCTGAGTCACACGTTGCAGGCTACTCAATTATGACGTGCGGTGGAGTTTTACGGGTCAGCCCGAGTTGGCACAACGACACTAGAAAAGCGTGTCAATATTTCTGCAGCAAAACAAATGCGTTGAAGCAGTACCAAACGATTTAACGGCACTGGAGAGCACCACCAAAACTTTTCACGAGTACACGACCAGTATACCAGAAGTGCGACACCCAACACGATTAGACTCACATTGTCATTTGGATAAAGGACTCGGGAGATGTTCTCGGCGACGTTCCGGTCGCAAACCGCTTGGATGTAGTCGCCTGTGTTGACTGCACAAGAACGCTATCGGTTCAGCACACGTGCCGTGCGCAGCAAATAAAGACACAGAAACACCAAATGAATTAAATGCTGAGCAGAAGATATACAGCGCATCGCGTACAATGTCTATGGAAAGAAGTCCTTTCTCAGCAAAGAATCGGACACTTTAAGATCTTGCAGTATATATTTCGCCTACAATGTAGGCATCCTATCGCGTATAAAGGAACTGTCAGCATAAACTGCAATGGTCTGGTTGTTTGTTTTCAAATATATCGGACAGACAGCCGCGCGCGCAATAAATACAGCGCTGATGCTTACTGCACAGGCAGCGAAACGTGACACGGCGAACGTCCGATCGCTCAGCGCAAGTAATATTCCAGATTGAGACGTGGTTATTGCCGGCTCGCCGCACGCGCGCTTCACGTGCTTTTCATCAACGCGTGCGTGTCAGCGCTCACCGCGATACAGCCTCGCCGCCGCCGCACCACCGCAGCAGCACAAGCGGTGACGTCAGCGAGCAAGCGCTGGGAAGTGTAGTGGATTTAATGACACAGAGAAACCGGAAGTTGCACAGCAGCAGTTTCGCTGCATTAATGAGTTGGACGCTGGTTACGGACACATGACGCCGTCTGCAAACGAACCAAGTCAAAAAATCTGCGATTGATTCCTTGCTTGTTTCACCTGTGGAATGAAGTTACTTGAACACAGATATGCGCAAGTTTGAATCATTGCAAAAACAATAAAGGAGAGCCCAGTCGGCTGGTTCCTCTAAAGCCTATAGAAGCCTGGAGCTCTGAATTGTCGAAACTAGTCACTTACACACGTCAAAGTTGAAGGAGTTGGGCGATTTGGCGGTGTAAAGCCGCAAGGTGTTGACAGTGTTATTTCCGTAACCAGGAGTGGGTGTGTCGTACGGCATTGCGAAGACGACCTAGAGTATAAAAACAAGCAAAAAAATATTTTATAAAAGTCATTTTTTCTTTTGTATGCAGCAATAAATTGCCGCCAGGACGCTTTTCTAGACTCTGCTTGCACGATTCGTGCAGGATTAACAATCAGCAAATACTAAACAAAACGTATCAAAACAAGCCGACCGCTCCGTCACTTTTGTTTGAAGCACTCGAAAAAACACATATAATTTAAAAAAAACGATATCTTTAAACAATCCGAACGGTACGCGCGGATTTAAAGGTGGAAAAGGTCAGAAACCCTTTTTGCTATACAAGACATTACATATCCTATCACCGCAATCAATAGCTCATCTGCTTGCATGTAAAATGCATGATGGCTTCATAACCAAACCCGGCCGCGCTCCGCTTAACTCAGCGCCAGCGAAAGTTATAACCGAATGCCTTAAACAGCAGTTTCCGTTACGCCAACGGCAACATAAAGCCGTGCCGGGCAATTAGCTACTTACACTTCGGCCAAGTTCTTCAACTTCATGACAAGCGTCCCGCAGAGCAGCAGTTCGCTCGACCGGCGACTGCACACCACTTGGCGCGCTCTGTATACGGTTTGCTACGAAGCAAGCTTGCGACGATGTCAACATCTCATCGCGTCAACAACAGATCCGCGGCACTTACCGACGTGTTGTGCCATTTACTCGGCTTGCTCCAGTCGCCGTCCGAGCCGTGATCGACAATCCCGTAGAAATGCACAGGGATCATGTATTCGGGCCGGGCTTTATCCCAAGCGTTGCCGAAGCGAAGCCAGTCGTCTGCTTCTTCCACCTTCGCGACGTAGATCCGAGGGGTTAGACGTGACGAGAAAGGGAGCGCACGCGTCAAATAGCGCTTCACCGGTTTTCGCGACGTTTGCGGTCACACCACGCACAGATGTGGCGTGAGTTAAAGCAAGTCCTCCTAGAAGACGCTATGCAGGAGGCCCTGGTTAAAAATGCCGTTGTTTTCACAAACATTGCTTTTGAACGAAAACAATCGTTATGCTTCACCGAACTCAGCCTTTGGACCGCATGTCCTCAGCGGCAAAGGCCACCCAAAACTTAAACATAACAACGAACCGGTCGCGAGCATGCGGCTTAAGCGCTAAGCACTACAGGCACACTTAGCATAAACAAACCGAGCGACGGAAAACGTTAACTCTTCCGTGACGACGGTCATCTGTCACTGAAAAAAACTTGCGGTCGTAGAATGGGCCCGCGAACGCGCTGTCGCAATGTGAACATGCGCGTATGTCAACAAGCCGGTTACAAATAAAATGTCCAATGTGCACAGCATTGCAACTGAAGATGGGTGGATTCAGGACAAATGTGTTTTGTCCTTTGCGAACCTTCGTTTTCAGGTACGTCGCGCGGGAAAGGAAGTATAACTGGTCAGTGTTAAGACGTTTCAACAACCCGAACGGCTTCTGCGTTTGAAGCGCGTATTATCGTGTGAAGCTGCCGTGGAAAAGCTGCCGTCAGACAAGTTTCAATAAATATGTTACTTGGTGAATGATATCATATGCTTAAAGAGCCGCATGCAGCTGACGAACCGCAGTTTGGCCACCCCTGTCATATGTCAATAAACGTCTGACAACTGTCAGCAGAAGCGTACTTTTTAACACAAGGCCCAAAACGATTCCGTAGACAAAAACATCTTCCTGACCGCGCATTCACCTGCCACCCTCCGCGTATCTTCTGGTTGAAGATGCCGTACTCGTACCGTATGCCGTAACCATAGGCTGCTAGTCCGAGTGTTGCCATGGAATCCAGGAAGCAAGCGGCAAGTCGACCGAGACCACCATTTCCCAAACCTGCGCGGCAGGAAGCACAGGTCAGCATCACCCGTTGACGTCATGAATCACAAACGGCGGCGCTTGCAATCGTTTTCAATGCAATCACCACATACAAGCATGTCACTTAGAACCTTAGCAGCTCAAAAGCAACTAGGAAATCGGTCTCTGTTAAATTCACAGAACTACGAATTACATTCACAGAACTATAAACCAAGCAACTTTGCTTGGTTTTCCCTGCAAAACGCTGTCGTTCACTAAACTATGTGATGATCCACACACGGAGGTAGGATCAAGTTCCAGATGACAACGAAAGCTCCGGCTTGCTGCCAGATGCATGCGAACGAAATTTTCACACACTGTAACTCATGTTCACCTAAGCTTAAATACGCTGTTGTTGCGAGCAGGTTTTCAAAACAAACGTCCAGGGTCATAAAGCGAAATAATATACAAGACGATGATTCTGGAGGCGGCACAGTAATAACATATTTAAGGAAAATCAGCTTAAAAAGGACTTTGCAGCAGTGAAGCTCGGAAACTGTAAAAAGTCACTCAGCAAATCTTCTTCGCAGTAACGTGAGTGCTATTTCTCCTTAACTTGATGCGCTCTACTCACAAACCAGGATGTTATATCGAGGTTTATTTTAACATGAATCTAACATCAAGTTTCAAAGCGAATTAAAAAAATTTTTTGAGAACGACCACTAAATCTTCCAGGACGCACAAGCAATGCGTAAACAACTTATGCAATCATATCCACGACAGTGCCCATATTCATGTCAGTTGTGCAAAGCAGTAACGACCTTCTTTAAGCATTCACGTCAGTACACCAAAAGGTTATGGCACATCAGTAGCTATATAAATTATGGTAACAAAATGGAAGTAAAAAAAAAGACTACTCATCAGTACAAATCATCTTAGCTTATGAAAGACTACCTGACTAGTTATTTCAATGTGTTCTCATCAGTCCTCAGATACACTGACCTGCATCTTCTTCCATTTCTTCAAGTTCTTCAATGTCAAGACCTAGCTGGTACATGGCTTCATCGCAAGAGTTCTGTATTCCCAGATTCAACATAGTGTTTTGCAGTGCTCTGCCCATGTAGAACTCCAGTGACAAGTAGTACACTCTCTGAACATTAAAATCAAAATTGCTGCTCCCACGAAATGACAAACAGTAAATAATCAGGCTCATGGCAAAGCAAATGTACTTAAAATGCAAGAGCTGCTCTCCCAGTTCACTACTGGGATCAAAACAGTCAGCCCCATGATAGAATCTGTAGAAATTTGTTCTTGCAGGTGATGCACATAGCAGTGCCTAGGTAAGAATATGAACATTTTAAACGTCACATGATTTTTAAACAAAATGAGTTGAAGGTGCATACAAAAACAAGAGCACTGAGCAAAGACGCTTGTTTTCATTTACCTTGGGGTCTTTCTCATAGTAATATTGCTGAGTACGAATCCACCTCCCAACCATCTGGTCTCGAACAGTATTTGCAAGGGCGAAGTAATAATCACGAGTTGTTGCAACATTTCTGTCTTTGACCAGTGTGTAATGTAAATGCCGGTTGAAAGCCTGCATTGAAGGAAATATGAGGTCATACACATGATTACCACTCAAACACACACGTATATACATGGTATACCACTCATTTACACTGTCCACATTGAGTTACTATTCATTTACACATGTTTCTTACAAACAAATTAGTAATAGTTAAGCTCGCTAGTGTTAAATCTTTGGAAAGGCTGATCTTTATTTATACTTGATACTCAAGACCTGTCTTGTCACCTTTTTTATATCAGCAACACCTTCCAAAGATGCTATGCCCCGCACAGATATCTGCTTCCTTTTGTCGGCATCTGTTACTGGCTTGGTTGACATATCTCTATCATCAAACTGTTCTTCTATATCACCCTGAAAATATACACAAATCAACAGGAAAAAATAATGTATTCTTATGATTTCATGTTAACCTAATACATGTGAATAACTGGAAGGCTTAAGAGCATCATGTGAAAAACATTAAGCCAGAAGATTTCATGGATCCTGGTCGAAATATTTTTTTTAATTCTTGCTGAAAATAATACATTTTGAAGTTTTTTTAATCAAAGATTTTCAACTGATACTTGCAAGGATAACATACAAATAAAGTGAGCTATAATAAGCTTTCAGTACGTAGAATAGTGCAAAAAATTAGGATGCACTGGCTTAGTGGTTAGTGCATCCACTTTGGTGCTGGTAGGTTTGGAGTTCAACTCTAGGCTGGTCTCAGCAAGCCTTTGTAAGATGGTACTTCTGCCTTCTTGCCTGGCACATAGCGTAAAAAGCTATGGGGGTGAAGTGTCTCACGTCTGTTTGGACATGAGATGCACCACTTCGTGATGTCCCATCGTCTTGATCTGCCATGCCATCAAAACATCTTCAAGGAGGACCAAGTGAATGCAGCTAAAGCATAGGCAACTTATACATCACTCTAAGCAAATTTCTGCCAAGGTGTCATTGTGTATGTGGTCTGTGCAACATTCACATGTACGTATGTGTTTAACTTCATCTCGTACTTGCATTCATGCTTCATTACATCCTCAATGACTTCATCATTGTCAAATGACAGAATGGGCCACATTGACAAAGAAAAATGAAAGGTGTGTAGTGTTGATTTCTTATTAGAGTCATCTGTAACAGTTTAGGTTATGATAAATTGGCAAATCATGAAAAACAAGAAGAGTTTCATTAAAATGTAGCCTTTTTTTTGTTTTTATACATACACAATGATGGCACCTTATGAGTTACTGAGGAAAATACCACTAACATTGAGATCTACACAGAAATGAATATTTTTATTTGACACATAGTATAGTGCACTACTTACTCTAAATTCAGTCAAAACAAATAAAAACCATAAGTTCCAAATTCAATCTCAGACTATTACTAAAATGCCCGTAACTTAAAAAATATTATCAAGAACTTATATGCAAATTCACGTTTTACTTCATTTCGACTAAAATCTTATCCCAAGCCCTGCACAAAACTCCCACCTGATGCTAACACACATCAATAACTTTGTTGTCAAAAGGTTTACTTTCACCAACAACTGACCTTGGCACGCAAATACTTATTTGATTTTCAGACTTGTCTAATGTTTACATGATTAATTTAAGGCATTGATTGGGAAGATTAGATTTTTGAACACTCTCACCATTAATTTCTTAGCTATTCATGTGCATGTAAGGATAAGTGTAGCTATATGATTAACTGCCACAAATAAAATCAAAATAAAACTTATTTGTCAAACACTAGCAGTTACATATGGACATAGTGGTATACAGGGGTGGGCAACCTTCTGGTAAATGCATGTCGATTTAAGGTTCCAAATTATTCAATGTGCCAACTACATCTGTATTTTTGTACAAGTCAAGATCAATAATACTTGTTGTGAATCATAACAAAATCAACATGTAAAACATGGAGCTTCTGCATGCCATTAGAAATTGCTTGGAGTGCCAAGTTTGGCACGTATGCCGTAGGTTGCCGACCCCTATGCTAGTATGTTTCAAACAGTAAAAACTATTGTTAATCACTTAAAAAGCGTGGTCCAACTGCAGGCCCACCAGACAGAATTTTTAAGGCCCATGAGCTTTCTCAGTATTGATTATTGTGAGTGTGTGTTACAGTGGATAATTTTAGTTAGAACAAGCATAACACTTTTTATAAAAATGTACAATATTAATTGTTTTAGGCGATATTGTTGAGAGCTTCTGGAAATTAGTCAAAAAAGATGGGTTTCCCAAACTGAAAGATTTTGCACTAAAAATGCACTCAAGGTTTGGATGCGCATACATGTGTGAGAGAACCTTTTCTACGATGAAGCAAGCTAAACCTAAAAACAGAAATCGAAGTGCACATGTTTTGTTTTTTTGTTTTATTTTTGGTGACAGCAATTGGCGGCAGGCCGAAGCCGGAATTGTGCTTCTTGCCGGGGCGGTTGAGGTGAACGCTCTTGTGCAAGAAGCGGTACGGCAATTCACTCAGTGGCTGTGGATCGAACACCCAACCTTCCAATTGGGAGGCGGACACTTAACCATTGAGTTATTGCCGCCCCTGAGCTATTGCCGAAGTGCACATGAAACACTAGATGACAGTCTCTGACTTGCCACAACTAACATATTGGTATTGATACAGGAACGATAGTACCAGAAGCCTTGACCACAGGCATCCCACTGATAAAGATTTGTAATAAATTGCTGTTTGCTATTGTGTAATAATTTCAATGACGCATTCACATATCTTCCCTTTTCAATAATAAATCTTGTGAATCTGTTGTTTTACACATCATTTTGTTGGAAGTGGCCGACAGGTTGTCACTTTTTGTAAAATGGCCTGCATGTCAAAAGATAGTTAGACCATGCTGACCTAAAATGTCAGGAACAAGAACAATAAGTTTTTCCTGGCAAGATATTTTGCAAAAGAGACAAACAGAACCTTTGTATTGAGTTTAAACTGTTCTTCCCAGTCTTGCTATACAGTAACTACTTTTTACAAGTCTAAATTTTGAATACTTTATTCAAATAGAACAAAAATTTTGTGCAAAAGATACAAAACAATACAAAATATAAATTATTGGTTTTTGTTATTTTCAAGCTTTTTTTTTAAAATGCTGTTAAACAGCCAGATATACTTGGAATTGGGCAGTCATATATTACAGTAGTTTTTACTTTAAGACCCATGTGAGCCCTTTTTTACCGTCACCTTGCAACTCCAGAACTTGCTCGCTGATTATTCTAGAGAGCTGTTCAAACCCTCAAAAGATTCAGCAAGTCTTCTAGTTTGCATTGAAAAAAAATTGCCAAGTTCTGGATTTTGTTTTGGCTTATAAACAACAAAGTATTTGATTAATCCCCTAATTGATTAATTATCGATAATGCGACCATAACTTTTGAACCAGATATGTTACAAAGCCAATCAAAGGCTCAAAAGACTCAGATTATAGCCTAGTTTCCTATAAAAACTTGAATCAAAAAATTCCCTTTAGTGGTTGGCACGCAGGGCCAGGTAACCTGAGCCAAAATGGCTTAAAACCTACCTCACTTATGGTGATATGACATCACCCACAAAGAACTTGAAATCCAAAACTTTCCATTTTTTTCAATGCAAACTAGAATACTTGCTGCATCTTTTGAGGGTGTGAATGGCTCTCTAGCTCAATCGCCTGGCAAGCTATGGAGTTGAAAAGTGGGGCGAAATTGAGGGCTGAATCTGTGCTTTGGAAATACATGTATCTCATACACCTGTACTGAAGGTGTCACATTAGCATTGGACAACATTTGAAGCATTCAATACAGGTTTGTTAAATGGTGCTAAACAACATTATATGCAAGTCTCAAACTAGTTTTCATAATGAACTTACAAAGTGAATCTTAGCTATAAAATGTGTTTGATCTGTTGGGCTTATAAATAATGGCTTAATCTAAAAAACATGAAATTGTATGCCAAGCCTACACAACACACAGCCTGCATTTTCTTAATATCAGAAAATGTTGCAAAAACCTGACTTTGGGTATGATTAATTGTCGTTCCAGAATTTTTTCCTGACTATCATGCAAGAAAATAGACTTTTGCGGCCCGCGGAGGATTTATGTTGATTAATTAGGTTCTTCGAACTTTCTGAATAGTGCAGACCTATTGTATGCGTATAGTATTTTTACCTGCAAATGTTTTCCATGTCATTGGCTTCCTTGTGACAAAAAATGCAATGCTATGTTTGAAATGGCTGAGCGCATTTCTTTTTTGACGCTTATCTTCAAGTGATAACTTTGTTTTATTGCCGCAAAAGAAAAAAAACAGCTTTGCACATGTATGAAGTAGCAAATAGATTTAAAATCCAAGGAGCGTCTTCAGATACAAAATGGATCTAAGCTGGATACAAGCTTGTGACGCCCTTGCAGTGTCAAAATGATGCACTAGGTAGCTCATGATGCCCTTTTTGGGAACCCTTGCTTTATGCTATTGATAGAACCTCATTATGCAAGCAATTTGCATTAATTTGTACTTCTACATTATCTTAGCTTACTAGAACTGGGACTAATTTTTGTGACTATGTCATGGTTGACTTGACTCACTAAGCCAAAATATATATCTCAATTCAGGTTAAGTTCAACATTGTGATCCAATTATTAATGCAAAATAGGAAGGTTAACTCAAACAATGAAAACAATGAGTTGCACAACCTAAAAGTGCTATTGTTTTGCGTAAGATAAGGTGGTGTCTGACTCTGAACGACTGTGTATCCAGTTTTTGCCTGAAACGACCAAATCTAGTTTCTGCCTTGTGCCAGATATAACATTGAGTTCGTGACATTAGCAGTACAGTGAACTTGGCCAAATGGGAAGTGTTTCTCCCTCCTGTTGCGTGAGGTGTCATCAGTTTAGCTCTTATCATAGTTGCTTTGGTTTTGCTAATAGTGTTGCCACTTTTAATATTATAAGATCAGTTTATGTTTTCACAACCTTTTTTGGGAGAGGTTTCGAAACCAAACATGGGTTTACATTCAGGGTTAGGGTTTTGGATTAGGGTTAAGGTTTAGGTTAGGGTTTAAGGTTACGGATTAGGGTTTGGATTTAGGGTCAGGACTTAGAGCTAGAAAAAAATTAATTGCCATTTTAATCCTTCAATCTGAGAAGCAACTGACCTACAAGAAAAGGGTTTGTATTAGGCTTAGGGGTTTGTGTTAGGGTTAGGGGTTAACATTAGGGTTAAGGATAAGCGTTAAAGTGAGGGATTAAGGTTACGGGTTAGCTTTAAGGTTTATCTTTTGTGTTTACTTCGTTTCTGCCAAGCCTGATGCTGCTGGCATCTTGGCGGAAAAATAGACACTGCCAATAAAAATAGGCTGCCTAGCTAGGTTTTCAAGTTAGAGCAAAGGTACAATGTAAAGAATGGATGTCTGACAGCGTTGATATCGTTACAAGTATGTGTGATGACGTAACCAGTATGGAAAAATACCTTGTTTCATAATAAATTAAGATAAAGATACAATAGAAAAAACATTTTTTCTTTCATTTGGAAATAACCTTCCCCTACATTTGTTATGTTTAAAAGTTGCGATGTTTTCATTTTTTATATTTTCACAACAGTTCAAACCTAAATTTGGTCCCACTGGAGCATCAGTATGTTATCAAGAATGGAAAAATCTTTGTGTGAGATCAAGATAGTGGCTACAATTAAGCCTAGGCTAGCAACTACTACTGTTGTGGTGTCATTGCTCACTTCAAAATATTGGTTTTCACGATTCCGGTTACGTCAATTTATATCTGTCACCAAGATCCACTACTGATGGATATCCATCTTTTATAGGTCACCAGGGCAAACAAAGGCGAAAACTGCAATGTCGGTATCCAAGCTGTTAGAGTAGACTTAGCGAATTGTTCATGTCCAGTTTAGTGATTATATTCATTATCACCAAGCTTCCATTACCATAACGCCTACTTAGCATTTCAGATAATCATAATATAACAACAGTAAGCCTGACAAACAGTGTGAGTGAAAACCGTCATCAATGTGAATGTGACAGTACCATAGTTAGGGTTGCCTGTAAAAGGCGGAGCTCTGTAAATAGCAGAGCTTGGTTGCAGAGGTTTGATGACATAACCGGAGTGGAAAAAAGTTGCGCTGCAAAATCAAAAAAAGGAAAAAAAGTGAAGGAAAAATGTTGTATCATTGCAACTTAATATGCCTTTCCCACAAACATGGAATACAGGGAAGTTTGCGATGTTTAAAAATTTCATACATTCACAACTGTTGAAACCTATTTTTTCATCCCCGCACCATTGTGAAACTCAGCTAACCAAAAATTATAAAACTTCAAAGTAGACTTTTTTTACTGTAGTGTAACATCACCTTTTGCAGTAAAATTATTTTTGCTACCGTTTAGTTCTCATTGCTCAACAAAAAATATTGGTTTTAACGACTCCGGTTACATCATCAAACCTCCGCAACCAAGCCCCGCTATTTACGGAGCTCCGCTTTTATAGATAACCATAGTCAGAAGGACACTTAAAAACAGGGAAGTGACTATTCATCCACCTGTCCTGACGCAATTCAAATAAAAGGGTCACTTTGTCATTCAAACCATGTGGATCATGTTACTGTAGTGTATGGATTGTATACTGTAGTGTCAGTCATGCGCTACTGTTTGTTTACTGTACTGTAGTGTAATGGTTATACGCTACGCCTTCTATGCTTTAGGTTTTCAGTTCGAATCTCATCTTGCTGACTTAGGTTTTTTTTTCTTTCGACATTCCTTTTGTTTTTTTCTTTACTTTTTTTCAGGCTTACATTTTATGTTTACAAGTTAGTGTTAGGTTTCGGATACGAGGTTAGGTCAGCTTTGGGTTACATTAGGATCAGTGTTAGGTTAGGTTCGCTTAGCTTAGGTTAGCGTTAGCATTTTGGTTCGAATTAAGGTTAGGTTAGGGCTACGGTTAGGGTTAAGGTTAGGTTTAGGGTTTATCTTTTACATAACATTTGCTTCGTTTCTACCAAGCCTACTGCACTCTCGTCATGCGTTACTGTCATGTTACAGAAGGCGGTCGAATAAGGCTTCAAATTTAAAGATCCGCAGGCGGTTCTACAGCCACTGCCTAAAAACAGCAGCATAGAGCATGATGCTAATAAAATATCACAAAACACTGTAGTTTAGTTAGTAACTAGACCTATATGAAAACTTTCATTCTACATCCAACGATTGATATTTCCAGCATGATAAACTCACTTCGGATGGCAAAAATACTGGCTGGTCGTGGTCCGATGTATCACCAGCCTTATCACCTTCGCCAGAGCCAGTTTCCTCTAGAGGTTCCTGAGAACTTTTCTGAGCTTGCACAGATTCTTTTTTTGTGATGTTCTGGTGTGATTCTTCAACGTCTTATTAAACGCAAAAAAATAATGTTTACCGAGAAATGTCTAATATAAATATGTAGTGCTCAACCAAACAAAATTCACCAAGCTACAGTACACTGCGGCGCCCAGCGTCTCTGTTGTTGACGCCTTGCAAACTTCCAGCAAGGCTCGCAACTGAAACCAACAGAGCGTAACAAATTGCATTTATCTTGCAAATGGTGAAGCGTGTGCGTCAAGGGTAAGGATAAGGATCCTAAGAACTTAGAGTAAAGAATGCATCAGAAACACAGTGATTTCTCAGCTAGTATATCTTGAAGTATTTCGTTTGTGTAAAATGCAGTGATAGCGTGACTCGAGTCAGTGACTCGACTCGAGTCGTGATTTTTGGTGACTCGGACTCGATTCGAGTCACGTTGAGAAAAATGGTGACTCGAGTCACGTTCTTCACAGAATGTCTCGACTCCAGTCACAATCAATAACTTGAGACAGAGCCATTTTTACAAAATCTCTGAGCCTCGGATAGACAAACCCAGTTCGTTTGCACACAAAGAAATGAGCATTTTTTGCTTCAGTGATGATCAAGATTGGCACAAATTTTCTGTTTTGACTGTCTAGTCGTGCTACGCCACATTTCAAGGACCAAGTGTCCCCAGCTTGCACAGACATAGACCTGAGCTTTTGCTTTCACTGAGGGGGTCAGCAGGGCACAATATATTGACACCTTATCGTGGTTTAATGTAGTATTTGTATATCGTGATCAGATCATGGCAGTGGGCCTCATACTGTTACTTTGAGTCTTTTCCAGATGCCAGTTAAGTGATCTAAGTTTTTCAGATACTAATCCATTCCAAAAATTATATTGCAAAATATAATGCAAACACGAAAACCAAATATTGTTTAAATCCAGATTCCTGTCACTATTATTAGCATAAGTCAATGTGGCGACGTGATTATGGCACATATAACGTTGAATTCGGAGCACAGCAATAGAAGAGTGAACCTAGGCAAATGAGTAATTTCATTTGCCATTATTCTAGGGATCGTCGCTTCGACTCTTTTTTTGATTGACTCAGGGGAGCGGAGCATTGTGGCTGCAAGAAATGGGTCCCAACGTGTCGGTGGCTGCAATCCACTGTTGAAGGTCGTCTTGAGCTTGTGAAATGGGGAAGTAATGTGGTGACACGACTCCGCCACATATAGGCAGGGCCGGCCTCAAGCCAATGCAACCGATGCAGCTTCATTGGGCCCCGCGCCTCTGGGGCCCCGCGCCATGGTGTTTGGGTAGACTGTTCTTGGCCAGATACACCTTGCGCTCGAGAAGTCAGTAAAAATGTCATATAAATTTCATTGTTAACAAAAAACGTTCTCGTCGGAACTAGCGAATTTCCTCTCGAACGTTAGCAAACACGCTCAATTCTCGTGTTATGCTTTGCTGTATATCTGTGCTGTAGCACGATCGTAACACGGTTGACTGAACACGTTGACGTCATAAAATCACTGCTCGGAGGGGTCCTGTGCTTAGGTCTTGCATTGGGCCCCGCGCCCAGGTCTTGCATTAGGTCCCGCATCTGCTAGGGCCGGCCCTGCATATAGACCTAACAATGAATTCGTAGTGTTGCGATCGGAAAGCCTGAGCGGCAAGTGCACAAAGCTTCGGACTGTGGCAGCAAGCAACAATAGAGATCATGCACCGCAATGACTCTATTACTGCTTGTTCGCGCCACATGTATGTGGTGTTGTTCTTCGCGCACATCCCGTTCGCGGTGATTCACACATTCAACGCAACGACAGCGGAGAGGTTGCAACAACATCCCCTCCTTTTTACAACGAACCGCACCAATCGCACATTGTATATGTGAAGGCTTCACAGGGCATGACCTCAACATCCTGGTCACAGCACAATTTTGCTGCGATCGGAAAGTCCGAGTGGCAAGTGCGCAAAGCTTCGCACTGTGGCAGCAAGCAACAATAGAGATCATGCGCCGCAATCGCTCTATTATTGCTTGTTCGCACCACATAATGTGGTGTTGTTCCTAGCGCACATCCCGTTCGTGGTGAATCACACATTCAACGCAACGACAGAGGAGAGGTTGCAACAGTAGCAACTCTTGAAGAGTGAATCTAGTCGAATGGGGATTCTCAAAATCTGTTATGTCGAGGGTCGTCGGATCAAATTGCACCTGGCACCACCTTCACATCCTGGCCACTTTGTTGCAATTGGAAAGCCTGAGCAGCACGGGCGCAAAGCTTCACATTGTGGCAGCATTGAGATCACATGTCGTGCTCATTCTATTTCTGCTTGTTTGTACCACATATATATGGCTGTTGTTCTTCACGCACATCGCGTTGATGGTGAATCGCACATTCAACACAACGTTAACCGAATGGTTGCAACACTTGCAGCAATGTTGGGCTAGACTTGTTGAAACGACTGAGAGGGAAGGAGACAAGTAAAAAGCAAACTGAAAAAAGTTGGATATAAATAACCTGCAATCAAACTTGCTGAAACAACATTGGGCATCATTTTTTAACTTATCAGGCGCCACTTTATATCATATTGGGCACCATTTTCTACCTTATCGTGAGCCAGTTCATAGCATGTTGGGCGCCCATTTCATAGCACAAAAAAGTCATAGACAAAATGTGAAATTTCATTTGACTTGGCATTGACTCGAGCTTGCAAACCAATGACTCGAAGTGAGTCGACAGTTCTTGTGACTCCCTCTGACTGGACTCGACCAAGTGATGACTCGCTCTGACTCGACTCGAAAAAATTTTTAGATGACTCTGACTCGACAAAAATGACTCGGACATATCACTGGTAAAATGTACGAAACACTAAAAGATGTTACACATCTTCACGTTTCGATCACACTTTTGTAGGCCTACTTCATTTTTTCATGTTTCCATCACACTTTTGTACTTCACTTTTGTACTACTTCATCATACAGAGGTGCTGTAACAATCGCAGGCATACTACCATATGGAAAGTGACCAAATGCATTTTGTTTTTCATTTTCCATTAGAGTATTTGATTATTGGTTCAGACACACGATGTATATCACCAGTGGCGGATCCAGGGGGGATGTTTGGGGCAACTTTTCCCCCCAAACCTCTGTGGCACCCCGTTACAATGGCGCCACTCTGATATAAATGCGCCCCTTTTGGTGTCTATCGAAGTAGAAACAGAGACAAAATTACTCTGAACTAAGCAATGTCTTACACTTCATTGAACGTCCGGATTTAGGTGTCGGACGTTGCCCCAGCTTCTTGTCGACGAGGATCAACAATGTTATTCCTTCGTAATAATACTACTATGCCGTTATTTCTTTTCCGCGTGAGAACTTCCCAGTCTTACTCAGATCAGGCAATCACAAACGCGATCGCTTTTGATAGCACAGTTCAAGACTTGCCGCTGCGGGCTGTGCAAAATTGGTTTGTTTTTGTTACAATTTCATTTTTTTCTGATGGCAGCCATGAAAAGAAAAGCTGTAGTGAAAATAAGAATTCAATAAATATGGAAATTTTATGACTGACGCAAGATTTTAGAAGCCTGCAAAGCAAAAAAACAGTTTCATGTCTGCTGCCAGACGCCAGTGCAACCCGTAGGCCTAATTCCGGAGTAAATCTGCATGGCAGTTTTGCAACAAAAAGGTAAGCGAATGAGTTTCTTGAGGGAACTAATGCCGCTGATTGAACCATAATGCATCGTTTGAAAAGCTAAAGCAACATATGTGTTTAGCAAACAACTGGCCCTTATCTGATAAAAATGCATTGAGAGTGATCCAGTAGCTCAAGGAATTATGACCTAATCACCTAGCAATGCAATTGTGCAACACCTCACTCCATCAACAGGGACAACGCAGCGTAGTATTGAATTACTACGTGGTAGCACGACGCACCTTAAACCATGGTACTGCAACAGTTAGCTCTTACACAGAATCTTCGGCAAAATACCAGCTATGTACAGCTTGGTGGAATTGGCTTCACACGGTCATGACGTTTGTTGAATGGTTAAATATTTGGGGGGCGATGGCGTTTATCGCCCAGGCGTGTAGCCAGGTTTTAAGGTTTGGGGAGGCGAAATACATTTTTAGGGGAAGGATTTTTGTTCTTATTGTTTGTTTGAAACAAATTTTTCTGGGCACAACATAACTTAGAGAGGCACAACAAAGTCTGAGGGGCAGTGCCCCTGAATGCCTCTATGTGGCTACACGTCTGGCAAGAGTGACTGATGACTAGGTGGTTTCGATCACTTAGTTGCTGTTGTAAACCCGCAGACAACTCAGGCCGGCCACGAAAAAATAACTTTGGCATGGTGGCGAAATCTGTAACCGACCGACAGCTGAACGCGTAGTATATTGGTTAGGTCATTCCGCTTACATCATGTAGCCTAAATATGGGCAGTAAAAGCAATCTTCTGTTGCTAATTTAACTTTTTTACTGGTGACTAAGCTGCTGGATGACATTCGTGGTTTTGAATTGTTGTGGGCTGATTATTACCTGTGTTTGCTAATTTGGATAGAACCAGATCCATCGCCAGTTCAACAGCATTAGGGGGCTTTAAGCTTGTTTGGAGAGGGTTCATACAGTGGCGATTATTTAATTAAAAAAGAAGGGGAGCCACTACGGGGTCAAGAAAAAAGTAGGGGCCCAACATAACTGCCGGTCCTGGATGGTGATTTTCCGTTATTTTGAAGATTAATTTGGTATGATTGATCCTATCAAACCCAACATACTGTAGGCTTGTGAATATCGTTAAATTCTTAAATATGACCTAGCGTTATTATTTACTAGAGACACATGCCACTAGACGGAATCGGACACTTGTACTGTTGTGTCGAATATTCTGTGCTAACCACGCAGCTTTCACAGCACTACACGTATAAATCGAAACACCATTTCCGCAGGCTACACAATTATACCGGCCACACATGAACGAAAACAGCAGCACGAAAAGGAAAAAATTCACATGAGAGCGAAACGCTTCCAACCACGAATTCCATCCTGACACAGAGACAATTAAGCTGTTGATAGTTAACTATTCGGTCAAACTATTCTTACTACAAAGCAATATAAAAAAATAAACCATCCGCTAACAATGTGGTGACTGCTGACTAATCCGTTGGTGTGGTAGCTTACGCACACTTTGTGGTTGCGGTGTAACCACAACAAAGTTATGCAACTACTACCACGAGTATAATACCCATCTGCAGCGTGAACAGGGTAAGCACAATTCAATACACTATGCATTTAACAACAGCGAAGCTTTGGCACCAGTGGCACGTAAAGTACCAGAGCAGAGCCGCAGATAGGTGTGCATCGGCGTTTAGGGCGTGTACATGACAGCAAGATGAAACAGCAGGGCGTAAAACTCGCTTTGCAGAATATTCCCAAAAAGTCGTTCATTTTAATATACACGCTAATGTTTTTTCTGACTTATCTTCAAAAGCTGACTTTTAAACCCTGCTTTAATATATGACCGTCTTATCATAAGCCAAACAGGCACTACCTCAAATAAACCAAAAAAAGATTTAGACAAATATAATGAGCAATAGCCTATGATTCTCACACAAATCCGTGTATGTGTCAAAATTTCATATCAACATCAACTCAGCCTAACTTAATCCTTCGATTATTATGTCGACTGTCAAATTCATTAACGAAATCATCTAAATCTAATTTTTCAGCTCGTACCCTGTCAAGTGAAAGTAGATTGATGTTACTCAATCTTTCACTGGTCATGGAATTTCTGATAAAAATTACGGGACCTACCTACTTTACAAATGTAAACATTTATTTCGTGTAGTATCCTGTTTTAAAGTAAAAAAGTATAATAATAATCTGATAATATGATCTCAGTGATGTAAAGAACATTGTTCACTTCACGTTTCAGTATTGGTTTACTTCTGTTAGAATATACAAAAGGCTTCAAACGTCAACTCTGTCGGAACTTGCATGGGACCCTCTGTAGGTGCGGGGACCCATTTTGAAAAAATATCTCAAACAGGTTAAAATGGGCTACGGTTGTGAAGCGCTGGCTTGCAGTCTTCATCGTGACCTGCGCAAGTTGGTCTAGCTGTTGGGTTGGACCTCTTCTAATTACACAGTGTTATTGCTTGCCTTTGTTCCTTACCAAAAGAGCAATCGCCAGAAGGTCTTCAATTGGGGTGATTTACGTTTTCGCAGGAGGGTTTGATATTCTAATATTTTACAAAAATCCACTGATTTATGGTGTTTCACACTGGGGACTTAGAGTTTTGTTTGGGAGAGGCTAAGCCAGCAAAGCCCGCCTGGTTACCAACAGACATATATTTCAGAAACTGTATTACCAAACAATGTCATGTGGGAAGTAAGCCTTTTATTACTTAGCAGTGATTACGTCCTACGTTCGAGGGTGATTGCGTTTAGCAACTTTATTCAGTACAGCCATTGCCAAATTGTACAGCCGTTTCGATTAACACCCCTTTAATAAAATCCTTCACCACAATCATATCAAAACATATCGTTTTCCCTTGCGCTAGGTTTTCAGACTAAGGTTCTTCCCTCAAAAATTCATCAAACTGAGAGCAACAGCTTTTCTGAGCTTTTCTTGTTGAAATAAATTTTTTTTAAAACTGCAAATGTTAAGAAGTATACCGCTGAACAATCGAGAAATTCACTTTGCCTATCGACTGGCTCTGATTCACTCTACTTGCAGTTCAAACCGACAATCTGAGCTCAAAGTTACCCATGCAAACACACCAACTGCATTACCCCCGCTTCAAGAACGTCATTTTCCGACACCATTACGTCATGCAGAAAAACAACCGTTGTATTGAAACTGAGCAATGTTACCTTTGCAGAGTTCTCCACTTCAACCGCCAAAATTTAATGTTAATAAGCCCACTTAATGACTAGGCTACAGCTTGTGGCACTTACCTAAAATATCCCACTGAAGATTAAAAACAGCTTGAGATGTGCCGAGAAATGATTGTTTTCAATTTGGCGACGGCAATTAGCGGCATGCCAACGCCTGAAATGTGCTTCTTAGACGGGCAGTTGAGGTGAACGTTCTTGCCCATTGCCCAAGGAGCGCAACAGCGATTCTCTCAATAGCTGTGGATTACCCAACCTTCCAACTGAGGCGGATACTCTGCCACCGAGCTATCACCGCGCCAGCGAAATCTCTGTCGTCAATACCTAGGTGTCAGGTGATGTATTATGTGCTGCTTGGGAATTACTGAGGAACCAACGATAGGAGAAAAAGGATTAAATTAGCCTTGGCTACATACCGTAATTTCATGCAGAGCCTTTTTCATCAGATTTTGAGAGGATGGGCAATATAAACCGCGAAAACCGAAGCACTAATGTTTGCTAGTCTGCGGTCGAATGTCATCTCTTTCGTTTGTTCAAAGGTCTTTTCACTTGGATAGCAGAAATAGCTTTGTCTGGGGAGGAAGGGCGCAAGTGCCTCTAAGTAAGTGTGTTAAAAAAAACCCGACTTCAAGAAAAACATTGGGTCACTTTAGCACACTGGATTTGACCCAGACGTTTGAATAAACAGTTCATCGATTTGCTCACTTCAGAGCCACATGTCGTATCTTTTAGGCTAGCTTACTAATCTAGGGCTTCTTAACACACAAATTCAAAAAAGTTTGAAATTTTGAAGCTTTTAAGAATTTATTTAAGAATAATGACGAAAAGCTTGAACTTTGAAACTCCTTTCAAAAATTAATTTTTAATCAGAAAAGTTCAGCCCCACAAAAGGTGTTGCCCGGGGTCCGCGGCCCCAGCCCCCAGCCCCCTTTACTACGCCACTGAACACAAGTTATCGTGAGTTTGAGAAATTTTGAAAGCACACTAGAGGGTTTCTAAATTATCTGTTAATATACTGCTGACTGAAAGTTATCTGCTGTAGGTTGCATGTCAACCAAACAAACTTGAACGGAAATTAAGCACAAAACTGGGTTAGTTTTTAAACTCTTTTTTGTAGCTTCCAACAGCTTCTGAAATACTCAGAATTTATGTAGTACGATGAGCTGGTTGCAGGAATTGTATATTGCAACTTTTTCCTTTTTCACATGCAACTTTTATCAAGTAGGACTATTGCGTAAAATGTAAAAGCGTGATTTAAAAAACATGCTTGGGAACTATTTCAGTATAGTGTCTGTTCTCTTTGATAACCGATTCGAACTGAATAATGACCTAAAAGCAATTGTAGAAATGACTCGGCCAAACAAACATCAGTCGAGAACCGTAGGCCAAATTTTTTAATTGTCGAGCAACTTCATGCACTGTGGAGTAAAGTTTTAGCATGCTACGCAAACTGTCGGCAAATGATCGCCATTTCTCGCCAGATAATGTTTGGAAATATTTAGCATTATATGTAAATAAATCGCTTGAGCAAATCACTGTCGTTTAAAATGCCTGTGCATAAATGCAACTTTGTGCTGCAAAATTGTTAAAGTAAATGCATATTTCTCACGATTTTATTGCAACAAAAACTTGCTCTAGTTATGAGTTTTTAGTAGTTTTCGGACAGGTGCGAGTTTGAGACCGAAAAAGTGCGGGGCGGGCGCGGGTGGGGATGGTCTGCGGGGCGGGTGCGGGTTAGAAGTGTGCGGGTGC